>JAEIGA010000712.1_pt1 | contig 49317 bp, 35 predicted proteins | sample 9270691 | NCBI WGS metagenome assembly JAEIGA01 (sample SAMN17057246, study PRJNA624740) | gut metagenome | biome: biome; isolation source: fecal sample | host: Bos grunniens | place: China: Xizang | collected 2019 | reverse complement strand
GTCAAGTCGCATAGTCGTCGCCTATCGCCTTCGCAAGTCTCTGGCTCTGCCGACTCCTTGCTTTGTTGACTTCGCATCACTCGCTCTCCCGTCAAGTCGCATAGTCGTCGCCTATCGCCTTCGCAAGTCTCTGGCTCTGCCGACTCCTTGCTTTGTTGACTTCGCGTTACTCGCTCTCCCGTCAAGTCGCATAGTCAAAAACTTCGCCTGCGGTTACTCGGCTCGTTTTTTCCTTGCTTTGTTGACTTCGCTTCACAAAAACGATAGTTAATCGTTTTTGCTCGCTCACCCGTAATCCGCTCCCATGGAAGAAGGACACCCAAGGCGGTGCCTTTTTTCATTGGACGGGAGGTTTTAAAATGCATAATTAACAATGCAGAATGAAAAATGAAGCATTCGTGCAGCTGCGATCTATTACAGGATTGCATATATTGCGAGTAGCGGTGGGGTTTGGGTGGCTGGAATGATGGTTTTGTGGTCGGAAGCTTTGTCGGAAATGTTGTTTTTTTGATATTGTGAAAAATAAAGATTGCACAAAATCCAAAAGGCTTCCTTTATATAAAATAATACCATTGCCATTTTATTGTACATTTTGCACAAAAAGACAATTAAAAGGTGTGGCGGTTTGTAGTTTCTGTTATTTGATTAAAAAAGCCGACAGGGGTATGAGAAATTCTCATACCAAAAAGTATTGACAAATTGTGAACCTTCGGCTATAATACTGAATTATCACAGGGCGAGGCGTATTTTAAATATTAATTGGGGAAATATTTATGCACCCGCCGATGATGAAAAACAAAGTATATAATACGCCAAAAGGCAATTATATAAGAATTATGAAAGGAAAAAACGACTATGAAAAACAATTTCAAGAGAATTCTTAGTCTTGTTCTTGTTGTATGTACTCTCGTATGCGGCATCGCAGTATTTACCGGCTGCAAGCCCGAGGGCGATGACACTCCCGCTCCCGGCACAGGCGAGTACGTTTACAAGGACGCAGTTGTAGCAGTTTCTGCTAACTGGAACCCCCACACTTATCAGACCGCTGATGAGTCCTACCCCATCGACTTCATCACCACAGGACTTTACGGCTTCGTATTTAACGATGCTCTTAATCCTGTTGAGGGCAAGGACCCCTATCAGGGCTACAAGATCGTGCCTGAGATGGCAGCTGAATTCCCCGTTGACGTTACCGAGGCGGTAAAGGCAGCTCATCCCGAGTACAACATTCCCGAGAGCGCAACCGCAGGCTACGCTTACGAGATCAAGCTCAACCCCAACGCTAAGTGGGAGAACGGTGATCCCATCACTGCTGAGACCTACGTGTACTCCATGAAGATGCTTCTTGACCCCAACTACAAGAACTATCGCGGAACCGATTACTTTGACGGTAGCCTTGCTATCGCTAATGCTAAGAACTACTACTACCAGGGCGACCACAACTTCAACGATGTAACCGGCGGCCTTGACACCTTCGTTAAGGGTGAAGACGGTAACTACTACTCTCAGGCTGGTTTCCCCATCTTTGTTGCAGTAGATATTAAGATTTCTTACTTCAGCGGCAAGAACTCTCTTGCTGACTACGTTAACGCTTACGGTGCAAAGTACTTTGACGTAACCAACTGGGCAGCCCTCAATGCTCTTAAGACCTCCGAGGGTGTTGTTCCCCTTAACGACACCACCTACGGCTACCTTAAGACCCTTATCACCGGCAACGAGGCTTGGGGTGAGGATGAGAGCTACCTTCCCAACTACCTTGTAGAGCGCTACGTATACGAGGATAACTACAGCTTCGATAACGTTGGTATCTTCCAGACCAACGAGGAAGATCCCTACAGCATCACTATCGTTCTTGGTAAGTCTCTTGCAGGCTTCAACCTTCTTTACAACCTTTCCGGTAACTGGATCGTATATCAGCCTTACTACGATCTTCTTATGAAGCCCATTCCCAATACCGAGGCTTACGCTACTACTTACAACACTTCCGTTGCTTCCACTATGTCTTACGGTCCTTACAAGCTTGTTGAGTATGAGCTTGATAAGTCCATGAGATTCGTTAAGAACGAGAACTGGTACGGCTACTCCGACGGCAAGCACAAGTATGTTGACCCCGTTGACGGCAACACCTACGATATGTACCAGACCACCGAGATCTACTGCCAGAAGGTTAAAGAGGCAGACACCAGAAAGATGATGTTCCTCAAGGGCGAGCTTATGGGCTATGGCCTTCAGGCTGCTGACTTCGCTGAGTACCGCGACTCCGACCGTTGCTACGCTACTCCTTCCGAGACCATCTTCTTCTTCGTATTCAACGGCAACCTTGAGAAGATCCAGGAGCGTGAGGCTGCTGACGACTTCGACAAGGCAACCAAGGACCTTGAGACCATGACCATCAACGAGTTCAGAAGAGCTTGGGCAGTTTCCTTCGATAAGGAAGCCTTCTGCGCAGCTATTTCTCCCTCTCGTTCGGGCGGTTACGGTATCATAGGTGAGTCCTACATCTACGATCCCGAGACCGGCGCTCGTTACCGCGACACCGAGCAGGCTATGAAGGCGCTCTGCGAGTTCTACTCTGTAGATTACACCAAGTTCGAGAGCCTTGAGGCAGCTGTTGATTCCATCACCGGTTACGACACTATCACCGCCAAGCAGCTCTACACCGAGGCTTACGCTATAGCTATCGAGAAGGGCTACATCACCGATACTAACAACGACGGTATTTCCGACCAGACTATCGAGGTAGTTTACTCCTCCTCCGAGGTTACCACCTTCATCACCAACACCATCAACTACTTCAACGAGAAGCTCAATGAAGTAACTGCAGGCACTCCCTTCGCAGGCAAGATCAAGATGGTAGATGCAGGCGACCAGGGCGATCCCGCATGGAGCGACAACCTTAAGGCTGGTATCACCGATACTTGTCTTTGCGGTTGGTCCGGTTCTGCGCTTGATCCCTTCGGCCTTACCGACCTTTACACCAACCCTGCATATCAGTACGACGCAGGTTGGTTCGACGCTACCAGCGTTGACCTTACTCTCACTATCGAGGGCGAGGAAATCACCATGAACCTTAAGGAGTGGTCCGACGCTCTTAACGGCGCTACCGTTACTATTGGCGAGGGCGACGATGCTAAGGAGTATTGCTTCGGCGACGGCATTGCAGACGTTGAGGTTAGACTTGACATCCTTGCAGCTATCGAGACCGAGATCCTTAAGACCTACGACTACATTCCTATGCTTCAGGATGCAGGCATGTCCCTTCTTTCCAAGCAGGTTTACTATGTAGTTGAGGAGTACAACCCCATCATGGGCCGCGGCGGTATCAGATACATGAGATACAACTACGACGAGGCTGAGTGGGCTAAGTACGTTGCTGATCAGGGCGGCGAGCTTGACTATTAATAAATAGTCGGGAGCTACTCTCACAGTAAAATTATAATTTCTGCCCCGCTAAACGCGGGGCGGATATTGATAGTCGTTTTATATTCCCACAGGGGTGTGTTATGCGCTCCTGTGGGGTATAATACTTTTTGTCGCGTCATTTTTCGGGTTGATTTTTTAGCGGTTTTTGTCCTTTTTTATCGTCCGGAACAGGGACATCTCTGCGACGGGCGACCATTTCGCCGAAAAAATTACATTCCAAATCGCTGACCGCTTGCCGCTCTTGGCAGGTTAGCGCTTATTTTTAACGCGTATAAAATATTTAAAATATATAAGAGTAATTAAACAAAGGAGGTTAATATGTTAAAGTACGCTGCACAAAGAATAGCTTTAATGCTTTTAACTTTGTTCATTATAACTTTAATATGCTTCGTTCTGATAAGGATGCTTCCTCTTCCTTCGCTCAATCCGGACGATCCGCACACGGATAACGTTCTTGCAAGAAGAGAGGCGCTGGGATATAACAAGCCCTATCTTGTTCAGTTCGGAATTTTCTTAAAATCTGTTTTCACACGCTGGGACTGGGGTCTTAGCGAGGGCAGATACTTCGGTCAGGAGGTTGCAAGCATCTTCGCGATGAAGCTGCCTGCGACGATGCTGCTCAACCTTTATTCGATACTCGGCAGTATTCCTATCGGTATTGCTCTCGGTATCTGGGCGGCGCTTAAGAAAAATAAGCTGACAGACCATCTTATCTCGACTCTGACGATGGTGGTAATTTCGGTTCCTTCGTTCGTGTATGCCTTTCTGGTTCAGTATTTCCTGTCGTACAAGCTCGGCTGGCTCCCCTTCCTGATGGAGGGCGGCGGTAACTACTTCACCTGGTCTACCTTCGTGAGTATGATTCCTCCCGTGCTTTCTCTGTCCTTCGGAGTTATTGCGGGCTTCACACGAGTAACGAGAGCAGAGCTTACTGAGGTGCTTACCTCCGAGTTCATGTTACTCGCGAGAACCAAGGGTCTTACCAAGGCTCAGGCAACCATCAGACACGCTATGAAGAACTGTATGGTAGTCGTGCTTCCCGCTATATTCGGTGAGTTTATCGGCATTATGTCCGGCTCGCTTATCATCGAGGGAATATTCTCTGTTCCCGGTGTCGGTCAGCTCTATCTTGAGTCGATAAGTCTGCTTGACTATCCTATGTTCACGATGCTGACGGTATTCTATACCTCCGTCGGACTTCTGGCTGGTATCGTAGTTGACATAAGCTACGGCTTTATCGATCCCCGTATCAGAATGGGATCAAGAAAATAATGAAAGGAGAACGAAATGGATAACACCTACGCAAGCTTTCCAAAAGAGAAATTTGAGTTTGTCGGCACGGGTACAAGACTCCACGATGAGAAGCTGCAGACCAAGTCGCGCAGCTATCTTCAGGACGCGTTCCGTCGCTTCAAGAAGAATAAGTCGTCTGTTATTGCCGCTATTATCATAGCTCTGCTCGTTCTCTTCGCTATTGTGGCTCCCATAATCTCGCCCTACAGCGTATATCACCAGGACGTTAAGTACGCGAAGATGCCGCCCTTCGTTGAGAGCATAGCCGAAAAGAATCTCGGTATTTTTGACGGAGGCAGCAAGCGTCTTAGCCAAAACCAGCTCCAGATGGATAATCTCGGTTATATCGGTATGGAGACAGGTCACAACCCCATTATCAAGATTCTCGGCGAGAAGACCGTAGAGGAAAAGGATAGGGGAAATCTCGTAACCAAAAAATATTATAGCGTAGAGGTAAACGAATATTACGCTATCGGTATTTATACCAAGACTCTTTCCTACGAGGAGTTTGATGCTATTCAGGCTTGGCAGAAAGAGAATGATATTCAGGTAATATACCCCTGGGTTCTTCAGGAGGACGTATATTCTGAGATGAGCGCTTCGGAGCTCGAGAAAAAGCCTTTGGATCACGTTCTTAAGGACAACGTATGGTTCAAGTGCAGTGACTTCAAGGGTACGCCTATTCTCGATAAGAACGGAAACCCCATTCCCGCATATTCCACCAAGCAGTCGGACGCGGGCACCTACGCTGACGGAACACCCATCGTCTACAACTCGAAGAGAATAGAGGGTGATGACGGCAGCTACGTATACAGCCACGGCGTTTCGGGCTCTGTCAAGGTAAGACTTGACTACTACAACTACTACAAGTTCCGCAACGACGGAATGGCTCCCACCTATCTGTTCGGTACCACCGAGGGCGGTGGAGATCTGTTCTGCGCTATCGGTATGGGCGCGAGATTCTCGCTTATCTTCGCGGTTATCGTAGCGGCAATCAACCTCACCATCGGCGCGTTCTACGGCGCTGTTCAGGGCTACTACGGCGGCGTTATCGACCTTACTCTCGACCGTATCAGCGATATTCTCTCGGGTGTTCCCTTTATAGTAGTCGCGACGCTCTTCAAGCTCCACCTGGCACAGAAGGTTGGTCCTGTCGTTTCATTCCTGTTCGCCTTCGTTCTGACGGGCTGGATAGGTATGGCGGCTCTGACGAGAAAGCAGTTCTACCGCTTCAAGAACTCGGAGTACGTTATGGCGGCGAGAACGCTAGGCGCGTCCGACGGCAGACTGATGTTCAAGCATATATTCCCCAACGCTATCGGTACTATGATAACGAGCTGTGCTCTGGTTATTCCCGGAGTTATCTCCTCGGAGACCTCGCTGTCATACCTCAATATTATAAACCTTACTGAGTTTACCGGCACCAGCCTTGGTAAGCTCATGGCGGAGGGACAGGCGGCAATGACTGCGGCCCCCCACGCAATGCTTTATCCCGCGCTTTATATGTCGCTTCTTCTCATATCCTTCAACCTGTTTGGTAACGGTCTGAGAGATGCGTTCAACCCGTCAACGAGAGGAGAAGAGGGCTAATGGAAAAGAAATTACAAGTTAAAGACCTCACCGTCTCCTTCCGCACGGATAACGGAAAGGTGCAGGCGGTAAGAGGCATCAGCTTCGACTTATACAAGGGCGAAACCCTCGCGATAGTCGGAGAATCCGGCTCGGGTAAGTCGGTTACCTCAAAGGCGGTTATCGGCATTCTCGCCGGTAACTCCATAGTTGAGTCGGGAGAAATTATCTACGACGGACAGGACCTGCTCAAGATTTCCGAGGAGGATTTCCACAAGATCCGCGGAGATAAAATAGCAATGATATTCCAGGACCCCCTCTCCAGCCTTAACCCTATCGTCAAGATAGGCAGACAGCTCACAGAGGCGATGCTTCTGAAGGGCAAGGCTCGTCAGAAGGAGTCGAGAAAGAATTTCAACAGGTTTCTCGGTCTTCTCCGCGACAAAATAGCGGAGTCCCACGGCGGCACAGAGGCTGACGTCGAAGCGGCTAAGCAGCTCACCGAGAGCTTTGACAAGTTCGCATACAAGCACCTTGAGCTCGAGGGCGCGTTCAACGTGGCTCACGAGGCGGCGGCTGACGCGGCATTTGAGCTTGACTCGCTCATTCTCGAGGTTGAAAAGGACGCGGCTAAGGATATGGTCTACCGCGTACAGCGTATAGCGAAGCTCGCAGTACAGTCCGTGCACAGATACGTGGTGCACGAGGACGCGGAGAAAATCACCGCGGCGGCTGCGGTTATCAATACCAACGCCAAGCCCGCGAAGAAGGGTGCTCCGGACGCCAAGGCGGCGCTCGTTTCGGCGCTCACTACGGTTAAGGAGATTCTCGACGCGGCGCTCGAAAAGACCGTGCCCAACTTCTTCGCTATGGGTTACTACCTGACCTTCTGCCAGGAGCCCCTGCCCGAGCTTCCCGTTGAGGAGCTCAACGTGTTCATGCGCAAGTACCTTGACGATAACTTTATGCTCTCCTTCATCGACGAGGTGAAGAGCACTCTCGAGTTCTCCGCTTACTCCTGTCTCAAGGAGAAGAACGAGGCTATCGCCTGCCTGAGAGCGAACCGTCCCGTGTTCGAGCAGGACGCGCTTGACAAGGGCGTATGTATGGCAACCCTCGCGATAATGAACAAGGAGGTCGTTGAGGCTATTGATAAGCTCGAGCTTGTCAAGGACAGCTTCTCCTACACCTTCAATTCGGGTCTTAAGAGCGAGATCAACAGATACTTCTCGGCTATCAAGAAGAACGCCCAGGAGGAAAAGAGATACGCTAAGGAAAAGGCTAAGTACGACGCTCTCGTAGCCAAGGGCAAGGAGCCCGACGCAGAGGTCGTTCCCGCGGCTATAACCAAGCTTGACGTAGTCAAGGCTAACATTCTGCGCCAGATTGACAGACTTATCGAGAACCTTGAGCATAGAATTGCCAAGGTTTCGGAGCGTAGCTTCGCTGACGAGGCGGTTGCAATTATAGATTACCTCAAGGCGCAGGCATCCGGCGTTGTGCACAAGGTAACCAAGAGCATGGCGAAGAACAGGGCGCTGAAGCTGATGGACGAGGTTGGTATTCCCGACGCGCGCATCAGATACAATCAGTATCCCTTCCAGTTCTCGGGCGGTATGCGCCAGAGAATAGTTATCGCTATCGCGCTTGCGGCTGACCCCGATATTCTCATCTGCGACGAGCCCACGACGGCGCTCGACGTTACCATTCAGTCGCAGATACTCGAGCTCATCAACAAGCTCAAGGCTGAGAGAAATCTCTCGGTTATGTTCATCACCCACGACCTCGGCGTCGTAGCGAACATGGCGGACAGAATTGCCGTTATGTACGCGGGTAAGATTGTCGAGACGGGTACTGCTGACGATATATTCTACGATCCCCGTCATCCTTATACCTGGGCTCTGCTTTCGTCGATGCCCGACCTTGATACCAGCGAAAGACTGGAGGCTATTCCCGGTACTCCTCCCAATATGATCTATCCTCCCAAGGGCGACGCCTTCGCGGCGCGTAACAAGTACGCCCTCAAGATAGACTTCGAGGAGCAGCCCCCTATGTTCAAGGTTTCGGACACTCACTACGCGGCTACCTGGCTGCTCCATCCCGATGCGCCCAAGGTTGAGATTCCCAAGATTATCAGGGACCGTATAGCAAGAATGCTCGAAAAGGAGGGAAATAACAATGTCGGAGAAGAATAATAACGAGGTTTTGCTTCGTGTTGAAAATCTTTGTCAGTATTTCCCGCTTGGCGGAGGAGTAGTCAACAAGGCGGTCGACAACGTGTCCTTCGATATTCACAAGGGCGAGGTTTTTGGCCTTGTCGGTGAGTCCGGATGCGGAAAGACCACCACGGGACGCTCTATCATAAAGCTGTATGATATTACAGGCGGAAACGTGTACTTCAAGGGTGTGCGTATCGCGGCGGGTATATCGCAGTACAAGGAGAAAATAGCCGCTATCAAGGCGGAGTACGCAGAAAAGCTTAACGGCGTCACCGACCAGACCGCTATCAATGCTATAAAGGCGGAGTGCGACGGCAAGGTAGCAGAGGTTAAGGCTGAGATGGCTAAGGCGAGAGCTGAGGCTAAGAACTGCGACAAGGAGTACGCCAAGGAGCAGGTTGCCAAGGTCAAGGAGAATTATCTTCCAAGACTCGGGGCGCTCCCTGCAGGACCTGAGCACGACGCGCTCGAAAAGGAGTACAAGAACGAGCTCAGAAAGGCGAAGAACACCAGACTCGTCACTCAGATTCAGATGATTTTCCAGGACCCCGTGTCCTCGCTTGACCCCCGTATGACGGTTCGTGAGATTATCTCAGAGGGACTTATCATTCAGGGCGAGCGCGACAAGGAGGTTATCAACCAGAAGGTCTATGAGATGCTCGAGCTTGTCGGTCTTGTCAGAGAGCACGCGGGAAGATACCCTCACGAGTTCTCGGGCGGACAGAAGCAGAGAGTTGGTATCGCGCGTTCTATTATAATGAACCCCGAGCTCATCATAGCAGACGAGCCCGTATCCGCGCTTGACGTTTCTATTCAGGCGCAGGTTATCAACCTTCTCAATGAGCTGCGCGACCAGTTCGGTCTGACTATACTCTTCATAGCTCACGACCTGTCGGTTGTCAAGTATTTCTCGGACAGAATAGGCGTTATGTACTTCGGAAAGATGGTTGAGCTGGCGGACTCCGATGAGCTGTTCCGTCATCCCCTGCATCCCTATACAAGATCGCTCCTGTCTGCAATTCCTCTTCCCGACCCCAAGAGCGAGAAGAACAGAAAGAGAATAGTCTACAAGCCCCTCGAGGCGCACGACTATTCAACCGATCTTCCCACTATGCGTGAGGTGACTCCCGGTCACTTCGTATATTGCAACGATGCTGAATTTGCAAGATACCAAGAGGAACTCAAGGGCTGATGGAGGAAAATAAAAAAAGAGCCAGGCTGAAAACCTACCTCATCACCACAGCGGTGCTACTGTTTTTCGTTCTTCTGATGCTTTTCACAGTTGAGAAGCCCTACGAGAAGGAAACTGCCGCTGACGTCGTCGGCTCGATTTGTAATTGCTTCACCGTGCCGGGCGTGCTTTTCGCCGGAGTGGGTGGACTGACTTTCGTCTCGAGTCAGGGCGTATTTGACGGTCTTGGCTACGCGTTTTCGACCTTCGGACTCCATAATATATGGTTCAACCGCTCGAAGCTCGAGGAAAGACCGAAGAACTACTACGAATATAAGGAGAAAAAGAACCAGAAGGGCAGGCATTGGTATCCCAATCTGCTTTTCGTCGGACTTGCTTCGCTCCTTATCGGAGTGGCGCTGACGGTTGTATATCTGTTAATGTAAATTAGCTTCAGAACGCTTATCCTCTCGGATAGGCGTTCTTTTTTTAGGGGCAGTGGATTGGGATAGTGTGGGGTCGGCGACAAGCCGAGCCACTCAGAAAAGGAAACGGGAAATCGGTCTTGCCTGTGAATTGGAGAAAGAATATTTTTCCCTCCGCGATTGACAATATGGGGCTCAGTGTGGTACAATATAAGGGATAGAAACCTACCTACCGAAAGCGAGGATTTGTCTATGCTTCGTGCAGAGAGAATATGTGTTATGAATATGGAAAACGCGATAAGAGGCGCGAGAAATCCGCTTAACAGCTGGGCAAGAATGGACAGCTACTACGACGAGGCGGGCAACTTCGTCCTCGGCGAGAATGATAAGAGCCTTGCGCGCCGTCTTGCCGTGGCGGGAAGCGACCACAGAAAGTTCCTCCGACAGATTATAGTTTCGATGGATATAACAGCACCGCTGTATTGGTGGAAGGAATTTGATACGTACAAAGTTGGCACGGTGGCAAATTCCACCTCTACTATGCACAAGATACAGGCGAAGAAGTTCGAGCGCGGGGACTTCTCCTTCGACAGGCTTTCCGATGATGCAGTAGCAGTGCTCGACGGCGTTATAGCCTATCTTGAGGGGGAGCGTGTCAAATTTAACGACACTAAGGACAAGCAGCATTGGCACAATATGATACAGCTTCTGCCCTCCTCATACAACCAGACGCGCACAGTGACTATGAATTATGAGGTGCTTATCAACATATACTATGCAAGAAGGCACCACAAGCTCGGCGAATGGCACACACTCTGCGAGGCTATAAGGGAGCTGCCCTATGCCGCGGAGCTTATACTTATAAAGGAAGACAAGGCTGACTGAGATGGCGGGTATTTTCGATTTGTTTGACAAAATCAAGGCGGACAGAGAGGCTAAGGCGCAGGAGCCTATATCCTTCATCGTCGCAGGCCTTGGCAACCCCGGGACGAAATACGAGCGCACCAGACATAACGTCGGATTTATAGCCGCGGACTATATCGCAGGGAGGCTGTCGGCTAAGATTGACCGAGCGAGGTTTGACAGCCTATGCTGTGAGGTGACTATCGCGGGTAGGCGCGGACTGCTTCTGAAGCCCACTACCTATATGAATAACTCGGGAATAGCTATAAGACACGCGGCGGACTTCTATAAGATAGCCCCCGAGAATATAATTGTTCTGCACGATGAGATAAGCTTTGAGCCGGGTGTGTTCAGGATTCGCAGAAAGGGCTCTGCTGGAGGACACAACGGCCTCAAAAGCATAATAGCTCACCTCGGTAGCGAGGATTTCCCGAGAATTAAGCTCGGTGTGGGAGCGAAGCCGCACCCCGAGTATGACCTTGCCGATTGGGTGCTCTCGACTATGACTGACGCGGGAATGGGGGCGTTTTTGGACAGACTCGGCGACGTTTTCTCGGCTGTCGAGCTGATAATTAAGGGCGATATTGACGGCGCTATGTCGATGTATTCGCACTGAGGGTAGGGAGCATAAAAACAGTAGTATTTCAGATAGACAAAGCTTTTCGGGCGCCGAAGGGGCGACCCGTGCTACGAAAACGGAGGAAAAGGGATGCAGAGAATATCCTCCTTAATAAGATTTGACCGTGAGTTTCTGTCGTCAATGGACTCGATGCGCGAGGCATACCGAGCGCCAAAGCCCCTGCCGATAGCTATAAACGGTCTTTCGGGCGGCGCTACGACAGCGTATCTTGTCGAGGCGGCTATTGACGCCACACAGCTGACGGACAACAGGAGCGTTCTTGTCCTCTGTCACTCACAGGATGCCTGTGCCGAGGTAACGGCGAGGCTGTGCGCCTCGGGACTTCGGGCTTATCACTACAAGCATCGCGCGCCCGTGCTTCATAATATTTCAGCCTCTCATGACGTTGAGCGTGAGAGGCTATCGGTCTTGTTCAAAATTCTGTCGGGCGAGGCGCAGGTTGTGGTTAGTACACCCTCGGCGGCGCTTTCTCTCACTATGCCGCAAGAGCTCCTCTCGTCGCTCTCGCTGTCTATAAGGCAGGGCTCAGAAATATCACCCGAGGAGCTCTCGGGTAGGTTGTCGGCTCTTGGCTTTGCCGCGGTTGACGCGGTTGAAGAGCGCGGACAGTTCGCCAAGAGGGGCGGAATAGTTGACTTCTTCGGCGCTGATATGGATATGCCTGTCAGATGCGAGTTTTTCGGCGACGAGGTAGATAGACTGGCTGTATTCGACGTTATGACGCAGAGAACCCTCGAGAATATAGACGAAATAACGCTTCTTCCCGCCAGAGAGGTTATAGTTTCTGACGAGGCGAGGGGGAAAATGTGTACCGAGGTGGAAAAACTTCTGCGCTCGGGTAAGCTGTCGGATGAGATGCGCGAGAGGCTTACAAGAGAGAGGACGGCTATACAGTCGGGTGTGGGAATGGATTTCCGCGACAAATACCTGCCGCTTATCTATGAGGGGGCCTCGCTTCTTAGCTATATAGGCTCACGCACGGTGATACTGATGCTCGGCACTGCCGCCTGCCTTGATGAGGCTCGGGGGAGGCTGAAAAGACTGGAGGACGAGGTAGCAGGACTCGTATCTGTCGGGGCGATTTCCCCGAGGTTTTCGAGCTATTCGTTTGGTTTGGATACCCTCGAAAAGTATCAAAATGACAATATAACCTTACATGTTAATCAATTTTCGGGCGGAGTTGGCAACATTAAGCTGTGGGGGCTATTTGGTCTTCGCACCCGTCCGACCGTTTCCTATGGGGAGAATATCCGTATGCTCACCGAGGACCTTTCGGGTCTTTCGAAGAACGGCTACCGAACCTATCTTCTGGTGGCTAACAGGTCGGAGGCGGAGAGTCTTTCCTCAACACTCGCCGAGCTCGGAGTAACGGCGCTTTCTCTTCTAGACGAGGGTGCGGAGGACACCGAGGCCGTCGGGGGCGGTGTGTATATCACCGTTGGTGACGAGGAGGGCTTCGACCTCATTTCTCCCAGGATAGCCGTTCTCTCAATGGCTCGAGCTGACGGCAGGAGCATCGTTTCTCACAGGAGAAAGCAGCGGATTCAGAGGAAGGTGGGCGGCACGCAGAGGCTGATGAGCCACGCCGACCTATCCGTCGGCGACTACGTCGTGCACTCAAGCTACGGTATAGGTCAGTTCGAGGGAATTGAGGCGGTGACTATCGATGGAGTCACCCGCGACTATATAACCATAAGATACGCCGGCACGGATAAGCTGTTCGTACCCTGCGAAAGACTTGAGGTGCTTGGAAAATATATCGGCGACAGGGATAAGGACGGAAGGGTCAAGCTCTCTAAAATGGGCGGCACCGAGTGGACCCGTGCGAAATCCCGCGCCAAGGAGGCGACAAGGGAGCTAGCCAAAAAGCTGATAGCTATATATGCCGAAAGACAGCGCCGCCCCGGCTTCGCCTTTCCGAAGCAGTCCGAGCTTGAGGACAGATTTGAGGAGGACTTCGAGTACGAGGAAACCGAGAGTCAGCTCACCGCTATCGAGGAAATAAAGGCAGATATGATTCGCCCCGTGCCGATGAACAGGCTTCTGTGCGGCGACGTCGGCTTCGGAAAAACCGAGGTTGCACTCCGCGCGGCGTTCAAGGCTATTCTCGGCGGTAAGCAGGTGGCGATTCTCGTTCCCACCACGATTCTGGCGCTTCAGCACTACCAGACAGCTCTATCGAGAATGAGGGGCTACGCTGTGTCGGTCGAGATGCTCTCCCGCTTCAGAACCCCGAAGCAGAGAAAGGAAATTATAGACAGAACCAAGCGCGGCAGAGTGGATATACTTATAGGCACGCACTCGATAATTTCGAAGAGCGTGGAGTTCCGCGACCTTGGACTTCTGATTATCGACGAGGAGCAGCGCTTCGGCGTGGCGCAGAAGGAAAGACTGCGCGAGATGGCAACCGATGTTGACACGCTGATGCTCTCGGCGACCCCGATACCGAGAACTCTTAATATGGCTATGTCGGGCATCAGCGATATATCGGTGCTTGACGAGGCTCCCGGCGACAGACACCCCGTGCAGACCTACGTTATGGAGCACGACGACGGAATTATTCTCGACGCCATCAGCCGCGAGCTTGACAGGCGCGGACAGGTGCTCTATCTCTACAACAAGATAGAGGATATTGACCTTGTGGCAGGAAGGATACAGGAGCGCTTGCCCGAGGCGAGAGTCACCTATGCCCACGGAAGAATGGAGAAGGAGGAGCTGGAGGACATCTGGCAATGCCTTGTCAGAGGAGAGATTGACGTGCTCGTCTGCACCACGATAATTGAAACGGGAGTTGACCTTCCGTCAGCGAACACCCTGATTATAGAAAACGCCGACCGCTTCGGTCTGTCACAGCTGCATCAGATACGCGGCAGAGTGGGAAGAAGCGAAAGGCAGGCGTACGCCTATCTGACCTACCGTCCCGGAAAGGCTCTTTCCGAGGTGGCGGAAAAGAGGCTGGAGGCTATAAGAGAGTTCGCAGAGTTTGGCGCAGGCTTCAAAATCGCCCTTCGTGATATGGAGATACGCGGAGCAGGAAATCTTCTTGGCCCCGAGCAGCACGGATATATTGAGAGCGTGGGCTATGATTTGTACGTCAAGCTACTGAATGAGGCGGTGCTCGAGGAAAATGGCGAGTCGAAGCCCGATGTTCCCACCGCCACCGTTTCGATAAACCTTTCCGCCTATATCCCCGAGGGCTATATACCCTCTGCAGCGGCGAGAATGGAGATGTATAAGAAGATAGCGCTCGTGGAAACGGCTAAGGACAGAGAGGACATCATAGACGAGTTCTGCGACCGCTTCGGAGATATGCCGCTCCCTGTCAGAAGGCTGGTCGACGTGGCGCTCACGAAGGCGCTTGCCGAGAGGGCGGGCATCAGGAAGGTTGAGGTCAGGGAAGGAAAAATCTCCTTCCTGCAGGAAAAGCCAAGGCTGGATATATGGTCGGAGCTATTCGCTCTCTTCCCGAGACTCTCCTTCCTTGGAGTCGGCTCTCCGCTTATCGTCTATAAGCTCCACAGGTCGGAGGAGCCGTGTGAGCTGTGCGCTAGAATTCTTTCGAAGTATGTAGAGCTTATGGAGGAATAATTCCAAAGCACAAGAGGAAAAAATGAAGGATAAGAAAAGAAAAGGGGGAAAATCCCCAAGAGAAAAACAGAATAGCGCGTCGCGGAATGGTCGGAAAAACACCCCGAGAAAAAGGCTCAATCCCCTGCTTCTGACGGTGGTTATCACAGTCGCCCTCGCCCTGATTTTCGGCGCGGTGATGGGAATAATCCTTGCCGTGAGGAATGCTCGCGCCGTTGTCAGCTACGGCGGTGTGAGAATGGATAAGGGCGTCGCGTCCTACCTTGCCGCGACCTATAAGGACATATATATCGAGAAGCTGAACGATAACCAAATCTACGCCTACGATCACGAGGAGTTCTGGCGCGAGGAGTATGAGGTGGGTGTCACCTTTGGCGACCTTCTTCGGTCGGAAACCGAGAATTATATTCGCTCGGTGGCGGTAGGAGCATATCTTTTTGACCGCTATTCCACCCTCAGCCGCGATGAAAAGAAAAATATCAGGGAGGCGGCAGACGCCGTACTGCTTGATAAGGCGGGGGGAGATAAGAGAAAATTCAACGAGGCGGCAGAGTCAATGGGCTTCGACTACTCGGATTTTCTTCGTGCGAGCGAACTGTTGTACAAGGCGAAGGAGGCGAAGGCTCTCATCTACGGTAACAAGGGCTCGGTGCTCGAATCGGGAGCGTTTCCCGCGGAGTGCGAGCAATATATGTCCACCTTCTCCTACGTTCAGCTGTTATTTATAAGAACCGAGTACGAGTACGAAACCGACGGCGAGGGCAACTATCTGAGAAACCCCGACGGAAGCCTGAAGCGCAGGGAGCTTACCAGAGAGGAGCTCGCCGAGAGATTGGCAGACGTTGAGGAAATCAGGAGGGCTATCGACGCCTACGAGAGCGACGGCGACAACCAGATGAGCCCCGAGAGCTTCATAAGCTTCATTGAAAAATACCCCTACGACGACTATGCCATGACGGGCTACTACCTCTCGGTATATTCGAGCTACACCTACGGATTTGCCGAGGAGATTGATCTCGAGCTCACTCTCGATCTTCTTGATATGGAGGTTGGTGAGTACGCGGAATTTGATACTGAGTACGGTATCTGCTTCGCAAGATGCGCTGAGGCAGACAAAAATGCGTACAAGCAGGACAGCCTGTCGGTGTTCTTCAGCGATTTCTACTCCGACGCAGCAAATTATCTGTATGAGGAGGCGTGCCTTGAGCTTATGCCCGAGGTTCTTGTCAAGGATAAGTATGGCGAGGTGATTGACTCTGTGAAAATACAGGCTAACGGGGAATTTGTCATTCCTGCGCTTTTTGGAGTTTCTATAGATGAAAAGAAAATTTAAGGTTACGGGAATGAGCTGTGCCGCCTGCTCGTCGAGAGTTGAGCGCGCAGTCGGCTCGCTTGAGGGGGTCGAGTCCTGTTCTGTCAATCTTCTGACAGGAGATATGGTTATAGAGGGCTCGGCTACTGATGAAAAAATAATAGCCGCCACAGAGGCGGCGGGCTACGGAATTGCAGATGACAAGGCGAGGGAGGTGCCTGAGAATAAGACCGAGAGGGAGGAAAAGGGGCTGCTCAGACGGCTTATCGTTTCGCTTTCTCTGGTTGGTGTCCTGATGTATTTTTCAATGGGGCACATGGTAGGACTGCCGCTCCCTGCGGCTCTTGCCAATAGCGCCGTGTGGCAGGCGATAATTCAGATGCTGCTTGCCCTGGCGGTGATGATAATAAACCGAGCCTTCTTTATAAATGGAGTGCGGGGTATAATTCACCTCTCTCCAAATATGGACACTCTGGTAGCGATAGGCTCTTTTTCCTCCTTTGGATACAGCGTCGCGGCGCTTATCGGCGCTATTGTGACGAAAAATTCCGTCGTGCTTCTGCACAACCTCTATTTTGAGGCGGCGGCAATGATTCTCGCCCTGATAACACTCGGAAAGCTACTTGAATCCAAGGCTAAGGGTAGGACCACGGACGCGCTCCGCGGGCTTATTGACCTGGGGGCGAAAAGAGCTACTGTTATAGGCGAGGATGGCTCGCTTTCTGTGGTTGATATAAGAGAGCTGAGAGTAGGCGATCGCTTTTTAGTCCGACCCGGTGAGAGAATTTCTACCGACGGCGTGGTGCTTTCGGGCGCTTCGGCGGTTGATGAATCTATGCTGACGGGCGAGAGCATACCCGTGGATAAGGGTATATCCGACAGGGTGTACGGCGGCACGCTCAACACCTCGGGCGCGCTTGAATGTCGGGCTACCGAGGTTGGCGAGGAAACGGTGCTGTCGGGAATAATCAAAATGGTGGAGGACGCCACGGCTACCAAGGCGCCTATTGCAAGGCTTGCCGACAAGGTTTCGGGAGTCTTCGTGCCTGTGGTTATGCTTATAGCGCTGGTAACCGCTATCGGCTGGCTTATCTCGGGCGCTGAGGTGGGCTATTCCATAGCGCGCGGAGTGTCGGTCCTGGTTATAAGCTGTCCGTGCTCCTTGGGACTCGCAACCCCCGTCGCTATAATGGTTGGCACGGGAGTGGGAGCTAAGCGAGGCGTGCTATATAAGAACGCGACCTCGGTCGAAAACTGCGCCAGAGTTCGCACGGTTCTGTTGGATAAGACTGGTACTGTCACCGAGGGCGCGCCCTCCGTCACCGACCGCGTCGAGCGCTCACCAAAGCTTCTTTCTGTCGCCTATTCGCTCGAGTGGCAGAGCGAACACCCGCTTGCCAGGGCCGTGGTGAAATATTCTGAGTCGCTTAGTGTAGAAAGACTCGAATGTGAGGACTTTTCGGTCATAACGGGCAGGGGAGTGTCTGGAAAAATCGACGGCAAGCTCTGCTACGGCGTGAGCTATGAGTATGCCAAAATGCTAACTATACTTGACACTTCGGCAGACGCGGACTATGAGAAGCTCGCCTCTGTGGGGAAAACCCCTATAGTATTCATACAGGACGGGGCATATCTTGGAATGTTGGGTATCGCGGACACTCTGCTCCCCGACGCCAAGGAGTCTATTGAGGCGCTAAGACAGATGGGAATCAGGGCGGTTTTGCTGACGGGAGATAACGAGCTGACCGCGGCAGCTATAGCAGAGAGCGCGGGTATTTCCGAGGTGCACTCCGGGCTTCTTCCCGCTGATAAGGAGCGCCTTGTCAGAGAATATATGGGGGGAGGAAGCGTCGCGATGGTTGGCGATGGTATCAACGATGCGCCCGCCCTGACCCGAGCCACCGTTGGAATAGCCGTAGGCAGGGGCGCGGATATAGCGCTTGACGCGGCGGACGTGGTTATTCTTGGGCACGGACTTTCGGGAGTTGCTTCGGCTCTTGATATAGGCAGGCATACGCTGTGGAATATCAGGGAAAATCTGTTTTGGGCTTTTCTCTATAACTGCATAGGCATACCGCTCGCCGCAGGACTTTTCGGTCTGTCACTGAGCCCAATGCTTGCCGCTCTGGCGATGAGCCTGTCGAGCTTTTTCGTGGTTATGAACGCGCTTCGCTTGAATCTGTGGCGCCCCAAAAAGAAAAATACCCCCGCGGCAAGCGCGGGGACAGCCTCCGCTAAGGTGGCAGATGAAAGTGCTATCAAAGAAAATCAAAATGAGGAGAATATGAAAATGGAAAAGGTATATAGAGTTGAAGGAATGATGTGCCCGCACTGTGAGGCGAGAGTTAAAAAGACCGTAGAGGGTATCGCGGGTGTCGAGAGCGCTGTGGCAAGTCACACCGAGGGTACGGTTACTGTAGTCGGAAGTGGATTTACCGACGAGGCTGTTATTTCGGCCATTCTAGCGCAGGGCTATGAGGTGAAATAAGTCTGCCCTATAAGTGCTTTTTCTCAGGAAAAGTGACTGGAGCGAAAGCCGATCTGAACTTATCGGTGAATTGAAAAGAGGTACAGAGAAAATTCTGTACCTCTATATTTTTTGACACCTTTCCACACGGGTGATGTTTCCTGTGTCACTGCTTTCTTTTCCAGTTGGTTGGAGCGAAGAGCAGGAGCATCGGAAACAGCTCAAGTCTTCCCGCGAGCATATCAAAGATAAGGACTATCTTCGAGAAGGGGGAGAAGAAGGCGAAGTTAGCCGCGGGACCAACCATATCAAGACCGGGACCGATATTATTGATGCAGGCGGTAACCGCTGTGAAGTTTGTCAGAAGCTTTCCTCCGTCGACCTCGCCACCCGGCATAGGAGAGGTGTAGACGTACGGGTCGAAGGAAAGAAGGATAACCGAGCCTGCGAAAATAAGGACGAAGGTAACTAAATACGCGTTCACCGAGCGCACGACCTCGGAGCCTACGGGCCTTTTATCAATGGTGATTTTTTTGACACGCCTCGGGTTAATAAGGTCGCCAAGCTCTCTTAGCATACCCTTGACGAGAATTATAATTCTCGACACCTTGATGCCTCCTCCGGTACTGCCCGCGCAGGCGCCGACGAACATTATCATGACCAGAATAAGCTTTGAGAAGTCGGGCCACAGATTGAAGTCCAGCGTGGCGAATCCCGACGTGGAGATAAGCGAGGCTACCGAAAATGCCGCGTGTCTGAGAGCCTCGCCGACTGTTGCCGCGCCCTCTATCTTGGTAAGATAAATATTCACCGATATGGCGGTTATAGCCACCGCTACGATAACAAGAAAGACTCTGACCTCGGAGTTGAAGGCATCGCGGAGCTTGCCGCGGAGAATGAGATAGTAGGAGTTGAAGTTAATAGAGAACAGAAGCATGAATACAGTACAAATCACCTGCACGTAGGGGCTGTAGCTCGCCATCGAGTCTCCCTTGATGCCAAAGCCGCCCGTGCCCGCCGTACCAAACGCTGTACAAGCCGCGTCAAAGACGCTCATAGTATTCTTCGCTCCCGAGTCAATCCTGCCGTCAAAGAGCAGGAGGAAAAAGAGAACGAGCGTCATAACGAAGTAGATAATATAGAGAATTATAGCCGTTCTTCTGACACGGGGTACCAGCTTTGATACCTCGGGGCCGGGAGATTCGGCGCGCATAATGTGCATATTCTGAGCTCCCGAGAGCGGAAGAATCGCCATAACGAAAACCAGAACTCCCATACCGCCGACCCAGTGTGTGAAGCTTCGCCAGATAAGAACGCAGTGGTCGAGCGCCTCAAGCACGTCGGAGGGGATAATGGACGAGCCTGTGGTGGTGAAGCCCGAAACGGTTTCAAAAAGCGCGTCTATATAATTCGGTATCGCGCCGCACAGAACGAAGGGCAGAGCACCCATAAGCGACAGAAGAATCCAGCTCAGCGACACTATAACGAAGCCGTCGCGCGCGTAGAGCTTCATATTCTCGGGCTTCTTATATGAGATGAAGAAGCCGAGCGACAGGCAGAGCCCCGCCACGGCAACAAAGGCTGAGAGCCCCTGCCACTCGCGGTATATCAAGCCCGTCAATATAGGAACACAGAGAAATATCGCTTCGAACCGAAGGATAAGTCCGAGTGTATAGCGTATCATTTTATAGTTCATAAAGAAAGAATTGACCTTCCTTTTTCAGTTTTTCGGTTATTTTTCAATAGCGTCGGTGATTCCCGTGAGTCCCATAGCGCCCGAAACGAGAATTACCGAGTCGCCCGCCTGTATGGTGTCGCTTCCTCTCGGAGTAATTACCGACCTGCCGCGCATAATAGCGGCGATAAGCACGTCTCTTTTCAGTCTGAGTTCTGAGAGCGGCTTATCTATAACGGGCGAGCCCTCGCTGATTCTGAACTCGCACGCCTCGACTCTGCCTGGAATAATGGTGTAGAGCGTTTCCATGTTGCTTCCCGCCTTGGTTTTCATAGAGCGGACGTAGCGCAGGATTATATTGGAGGTGATGTTCTTCGGATAAACCACCGTGTCAAGCTCCAGATGCTGTATAACCTCGTCAAAGTCAAGTCGGTTAATCTTGGTGACAACCTTTCCGTCGAACTGCGTTCCGGCGAAAAGCGAGAGAATGATGTTTTCCTCGTCCGAATCGGTCAGAGCGACAAAAGCGTCCGTGTCGTGTATTCCCTCCTCAAGAAGCGTTTCCTGCTCACCCGTGTCACCTAAAATGACCGTAGCGTTCGGAAAATCCTCTGCGAAGCGGTTGCAGACCTCGGGGTTGTCGTCAATTACCTTAAGAGCGATTCCCTCGTCCTCGCATATCGAGCACAGATAATGAGTAATCTCGCCGCCGCCAACGATAATGGCGTTCTTGACCGAGCTTGTAGAGAAGTTAATCTTCTTGAAGAATGCCGCCGCGCGCCTCGGGGGAGCTATCATAGAGATAACGTCCTTCGCCTCGAAGACGAAGTCGCCCTTGGTGATATACACGTCGTCGCCGCGCTCCGCGGTGCAGAAGAGGACGTCATACTTATATAGACCGATAACCTCCTTGACAGACTTGCCTATAATGGGGCTGTCCTCGGGGAGCTTGAACTTGATAAGCTCGACGCGTCCCTTTGAGAAGGTTTCTATAGACAGAGCGGATGGGAAGCGCAGCACGCGGGCAATCTCCTCCGCTGTGGCAAGCTCGGGGTTGATAACCATAGCCAGACCAAGCTCATCCTTGAGATAGCTCGCCTCGTTGTTGTAGGCGTGGTCGCGCACACGGGCAATGGTATGGCAGTTGCCCGCCTTTTTGGCTATGACGCAACAGAGCAGATTCAATTCATCAGAGTCGGTGACTGCGATAAGCAGGTCTGCTCCCTTGACGCCCGCCTCCTGCTGTGTCAGGTGTGAGGCTCCGTTTCCAACGACGCCCATGACGTCAATCTTATTGGTTATCGCCTTGATTTTCTCGCCCGAGGTGTCTATAACGGTTATATCGTTGCCCTCGGCGTTAAGCTGAGCGGCGAGTGTTGTACCCACCTGACCGCAGCCTACTATAATTATTTTCATAGAAAATTCCTCTCGGAAAATTATATTTATACAAGATAATTATACTATAAAAAATATTTTTGTCAAGTCCAAAAGACTCTTTGGCGGACAGAGGGGGCAGAAAAAAGCGCAGTATAAGTCAATCCTGCAACGGTTACCCGGCTCTCTCAGGGGATTGTTCCGGAGCTTATTAAAAAATAATAAGAAAATATGAAAAAACACTTGCATTTTGGCTTATCTTGTGCTAAAATAACCCTATGATTGTAAGTGCGCCTGTTTTCGGGCGTTATCAATAACCGATTATTTGAAAGGAAAACAGAAAATGACTTACGTACTCTTAGCAGTTTTGCTGCTTTCCGCTCTGTTCATCGTTATCGCGGTTATCTTCCAGAAGTCCGCGGATGAGGGACTTTCGGGCACTATCGCAGGTGGCAACGAGACCTTCCTCGGCAGAGAAAAGTCCGGTGGCGCTGACAAGCTTTGGTTCAAGTGGACAGTTATCGCAGCTATCGTATTCGCCGTTGCTGTTATCGCGGCATACGTTATTCAGCCTGACTATACCTCCGGCTCTGCGGTTGACTATTGGAAGAACCTCAGCGAGTTTGGCGATTTGTTCAAGAAGTGAGAAAAAACGGAAGGAAACTTCCGTTTTTCTTTTTATAATCGAGAGATAATAAGAATATGAAAAGAACTAAGAAGGATTTGAGCCGCTTTTCCAAGAGGGCGGCGGGTAGCAGACGAGAGAAGGAGCGGGCGCTTAGAGAGGTTCGCTCTATGCTCGAGGTCGGCGGTGTCGACTACAGCGGTGCGAAAATCGGTATCAGCGAGGACAGGGGCTATTCGGGACGCGCGCCAAGGGCTCGAGGTGACGACGTGCGGGCGCGAGGTGTGTTTTCCGGCTCTAAGAGTGGCTTTGGCTTCGTTGCGGTCGAGGGCGAGGCGAGGGATATATTTATCCCCGAGGACAAGACGGGCGGAGCTATCCACGGCGACCTTGTCGAGATAGTATATCACAGCTATACCTCGCGCTTCGGAGAGGAAAAGACCGAGGGGCGTGTCGCGAAAATTATAGAATATGGCATAACCGAGCTTGTTGGTACGGTTATCGTCGAGCGCTCGAGAATCAAGGGGAAAAGGCGTCAGCCCGACAGATACTTTCTCCTTCCCGACGACACGAAGCTATCGATAAGACCGCACATAACCGACACTATGGGAGCTGAGGATGGCGACAAGGCTGTCGTCAAGCTGCACAGATGCGGCTCTCGCTATATTGAGTGCGAGGTTGTGGCGATTCTTGGCGATACCTTCTCGCTTGAGGCGAACTACGAGGCGGTGTTGATTGAAAACGGTATTACTGTGGATTTCACAGAAAAGGAGCTCGAGGAGGCGAGGGAAGCCGCGACAAGGGAAATTTCTGCCGAAGGAAGGGTGAGAATAGGTGGAAGCGTTCTGACTATTGACGGTGAGGATGCGAAGGACCTCGACGATGCTATATCCCTGCGAAGAGTTGGTGACGGCTGGCGTCTTGGCGTGCATATCGCCGACGTGTCAAGCTACGTGAGAGAAAAGACCGCCCTTGACAGAGCGGTTATGGCGAGGGGCACGAGCGTATATTTCACCGATAAGGTGGTGCCTATGCTCCCAAGAGAGCTGTCAAACGGAGCCTGCTCCCTGAATGTGGGTGAGGAAAAGCTGACGCTCTCCGCTATAATAACGCTCGACTCTGATGGGGAGATTGTCAGAACCGAGCTTGTACCCGGTATAATTTCCTCGAAGGTAAGAGGAGTATACTCCGAGGTCAACTCGCTTTTTGACGGCACGGCGGGGAAGGATATTAAGGAAAAATACAAGTCGGTTCTCCCGACGCTGAGAAAAATGCGTGAGCTGTATCTGCTTCTTAGGAAGAAGGCGGAGCGCCGCGGATATATGGAGATGGAGGTGCCCGAGGCGAGAGTTATGCTTGACGCTGACGGTTCGCCCGTCGGGATAGTCAGAAGAGAGCGCGGCGACGCGGAGAAAATGATTGAGCAATTCATGCTGACTGCCAACGAGGGCGTCGCAAGACTGCTCTCGGAGCGCGGTATACCCTGCGTTTATAGAATACACGAGCCGCCACCCGAGGACAAGCTCTCGGGCTTTCTTCTCTTCGCTCACAACCTCGGGCTTGATACCACGGGAGTTAACCGAGAAAAGCCCGACCCAAAAGAGCTTTCCGAGCTACTCTCAGAGGCAGAGGGGAAAGGGCTATCCTATCCCGTTTCCTACTCACTCCTACGCTCGATGTCAAAGGCGAGGTACTCCGAGATAAGACAGGCGCACTTCGGTCTTGGGCTCGAATACTACTGTCACTTCACCTCGCCTATAAGAAGGCTTTCAGACCTCGCAACTCACAGAATAATTCACAAGGTGCTTCTTGAGGGAAAGCCTGCCGCGTCATACGCGTCATACGCGAAAAGAGCGGCGAGAGCGGCGAGCGACGCGGAGCTCAGGGCTCTTTCTGCCGAGAGGCGAATAGAGGATCTATATAAGGTGGTGTATATGTCGCGCTACGTTGGCGAGAGCTTCGACGCTACCGTTTCGTCTATAACCTCCTTCGGTATGTTCTGCACGCTTGAAAATACCTGCGAGGGTCTTGTTCCCCTCTCGGAGATGCCGGGTATGTTTATCTTCGACGAGAAGAATATAACTCTGCGCTCGGGCTCTGTAATATACAGGCTCGGCGACACTGTTACCGTGAGACTTGAGGAGGCGGATATTATAAGAGGAAAGCTCAGGTTTTCCTTGGTGTACTGATTTTTTGAGGGCGGATTTCGACAGAAAGCGCCGCCTGAAGTGGTATAAATCAAAGATTATAACGGAAATAATCCCGCCATTTCGGGATTTGGAGGTCAAAATGAGGCTGGCTGTAAGGTTGCTTGTCGCGCTAAACCTTGGCTTCGTGCTACTGTTGTCGCTATCGGGCAGCATAGGCGGGGTGATTGGTGAAATTATATATATACTTGCCTTCGCTCTGCCTGTGTTTCTCGGTGGTGCCGCGGCGGCAAGGCTTCGCCGAGAGCGAGAGGCTGTAGCAGGCGTCAGCGAGGAGAACTTCTCGGGCTTTGGCATATCGGGGCGCGGGGCGGCGAGGCTTCTTCCCCTGATAGCGCCGACTGTGAGCATAGTTCTTCTGCTCTCGTTTCTCACCTCGCTTATTCTGAACAAGCTCGGACTATCGGGCGCTGAGGTTGCAGACGAGCCGCTTCTAAAAATGCTCCTTATCCACGCGCTCGTGCCTGCCGTGCTCGAGGAGCTGACATTCAGATATATACCGATAAAGCTACTCTATCCCTATTCGCCAAGATGGTGCGTGATATATTCAGCGCTATTTTTCGCGCTTATCCACTGCGACCTGTACAAAATGCCCTACGCCTTTGTTGCAGGGGTGATATTCGTCACGGTTGATATAATGCTCGACAGCGTGCTTCCGTCTGTCATACTGCATTTTCTCAACAACCTCTCGTCCGTGCTCTATATAAAGTACGGAGAGCTTCAGGGCTTCTCGCTCTGGTATTTTCTTTCGCTTGGCACGCTGACGGCTGTATCGGTGGTTGTACTTATAGCTATGAGAAAAAAGTACCGCGAGGGGCTTTCGCTCGCGCTGAAAAAGGGTTCGCCCGAGTCGGACGGCTCACCGCTTGCCCTGATTATACTCTGTCTTGGCGTTGCCCTGACAAATCTTTTTCTGTGAGGAGAATATGGAAAACGTACATACCTACACACCCGATGACGAAAAATATATGCGTCGGGCAATCGAGCTCGCTCTGGCTGCGAGGGAAATCGACGAGGTACCCGTCGGCGCTCTGGTTGTGAAAGACGGTGAGATTATAGCCGAGGCGTACAACACAAGAGAAAGCTCAAGATGCGCGACGCATCACGCCGAGGTGCTCGCTATAGAGGAGGCGTGTCGCGCGCTAGGCGGTTGGCGGCTTATCGGTTGTACCCTCTACGTCACTATGGAGCCCTGCTGTATGTGCGGTGGCGCTATAATCAACTCCAGAATTCCAAGGGTGGTGTACGGCTGTCCCGATCTGCGCTTCGGTGCCTTCGGGTCGCTTATTGACCTTGCCGAAATACCCCTCAATCACAAGCCGGAGGTAGTCGGCGGAGTTCTTGCCACCGAGTGCCGCGAGATTCTGTCCGATTATTTCAGACAGAAAAGAAGACACGCCGACTCGTAGGCGTATCGGAGGAAAACCGGAGAAAGAGAAAAAATATTAAGAAAAACGAGCCAAATCCCACACCCCGTGTCAAATTCAAGAACGCGGGAGCTTTTTGGAGGATTGGCTCGTTTTTCCATATTCGTGTAAAGTATAATTTACACTAGAAAAAGTGTTGACTTTAAATATTTAATATGTTAAAATATGAGTATGAAAAAATTATATTTAGAGTGCGGAAAGGTGCTTGGCGCGCACGGAGTACGCGGAGTATTAAAGGTTGAGTCCTGGTGCGATACACCTAGGGTTCTCGCGTCACAGAAAAGAATATTTCTCGTCGAGGGGGGCGAGTACGTTGAGCGCAGAGTTATGAGCGCCTCTGTGACAGGGCCGCAGGTTCTTATGAGCATCGAGGGAGTATCCGACAGAGATGAGGCTGTTTCTATGAAGGGGGTCGTTATGTATCTTCACCGCGACGATATTCCCCTAAGGCCCGGGCAGATACTGCTCGCTGATATGATTGGACTGCCCGTTACAGATGCCAAAACAGGTGTTGTTCTTGGAAAAATTACCGAGGTCACAGAGGTGCCTCGCGGACTTCTGTACACCATAGCTACTGATAAGGGCGAGGTGCTATATCCCTCCGCCGATGAGCTTGTCGCGGGCATCGATAGCGAGAGAGGACTGCTGGTTACACCTATTCCCGGCTTTTTTGACTGATATGAAATTTGATATATTGACACTTTTTCCCGATATGGTTTCGGGCGTGCTTTCGGAAAGCATTATCGGCAGGGCGCAGACCGCCGGCGTTATCGGCGTGGAGTGCCATAACATACGCGACTTTTCGACCGATAAGCATAGAAAGACCGACGATACCCCGTACGGCGGCGGAATGGGTATGGTTATGACCTGTCAGCCGATATACGATTGCTACCGCCACGTCCGTGACAGAATTCCCGAGGGCGAGAGCGTCAGGGTAGTATATATGTCGCCCAAGGGCGCGCTGTTCAATCACACGACGGCGCTGAGGCTCTCGGAATATGACAACCTGATTATCCTGTGCGGTCACTATGAGGGCGTTGACCAGCGGGTACTTGACGAGATAGTGGACGAGGATATTTCCATCGGTGACTACGTCCTGACGGGCGGAGAGATACCCGCGTGTATCGTGGTGGACGCTGTGTCCAGGCTTATCCCCGGTGTCCTTCCCGACGAAATATGCTATACCGACGAGTCGGTGGCGTCGGGTATTCTTGAATATCCGCAGTACACGAAGCCTAGGGTTTTTCTCGGCAGAGAGGTGCCCGAGGTGCTTCTTTCAGGCGACCATAAGAAAATAGAGAGATACCGCCTCGAGTGCGCGGTTAATCTCACGCGCGAGCGCCGTCCCGACCTGCTTTTGCTTCACCCGGAGTATGAGGAGGCGCTTCTACCGAAGAAAAAGAGGTCGAAAAGGGCGCATAAGGATAGCTCGCAGTGTGAGAATACTTCTCTGTCCGCCGAGCCCCAACAGACGGTGTGTAACACCGATGCACAGGGTGACGTCGAGGCGGAATAACGCACACTTATCCCGTTGTTTTAATTAAAATGTAAGCATAAGTTAACTTTATAGAAAGGAGAGGCTATGGCTGACAACAAGGCGCGCGACTTTTTTCTTGGTTATGAAAAGGACGCGGAGTACGGAAAGAAATTTGCCGAAAGGCAGATAACGGGCGACGTCACGAAGACGCGTGGCAGAAGGGTAAGAGCCCTTCTTGATGCTATGCACGCGCTTACCAACACGTTCTCATACAGCTCAACGAGAAGCTACGGAATGTTCTTGATGGGCTTTGGCGTTCTATCGTTGCTTCTCCACTATACTAACAACTACGTGTGGGGTGAGAGCGTACCCTTGTACGTTTTGATTCTTGGCGGTATTCTCGCCGCTTTTGGTATAACGCTCGTCTGCTTTGACAAGCCGATGGCGATAGCTCTGCAGGAGTTTCCCGTAACCGACTTCATATTTTTCGAGTTCTTCTGTATCAAGAGAATGCACCGAATGGAGGCGAGGGTGGACAGACCGAGGATTGTCACCGTCAAGCCCTTCGTCGCGCTGATACTTGGCTTCCTTCTGGCGGGGTTTGGCATTCTCGTTCCGATGTGGTACGTAGCGGTGACGGTTGGACTTATAGCCTATCTGGTACTCGCCTTCACCTCCCCGGAGTTTTCCTTCTTCTCGACCTTCCTCGTGATGCCGTACCTCAATCTTTTCAGACATTCGGAATTGATTCTGGGCTTTCTCGTGCTTCTGACCTTCATATCCTTCGCCTTCAAGGTTGCGCTTGGAAAGAGGGTGTACTACTTCGAGCAGTACGACATACTTCTTGGGCTGTTTCTTGTATTTATCCTTATCAGCGGTATCTTCGTCAAGGGCGCTGAGTCCTTCGAGGCGTCGCTCCGTCTTGTAGTTCTGGCGATGGGTTACATACTCTGCTCCTCGCTTGTAACCAACCGCCGCCTTGCCGACTGCGTTATCAACTCGGTTATCATTTCGGCGGTACCCGTGTCGGTTTTCGCTATATCTGAGGCGGCTTTGGTCATATCCCGCGACGGCCTTGTCGGCTTTAGCGGTGTGTCCGCGTGCTTCGCCACCTCGGGCGACCTTGCCGCATTCCTGTTGGTTTCTCTGACGATGGCGGTATACTTCGTCACAGCTAGAAGGCACACGGGAACGAAGATTCTTTTCGGCGCTATATTTCTTCTGATTTTCGCAGGGCTTCTCGCTACCGCGAGCGTTTGGGCGCTCGTCGCGGCTCTGTTTGGCGTGCTCGCCTACGCTGTGGCGCGTGTCAAGCGGGTCGGGCCGTGGCTTGTGGGAGCTGTATCTCTGCTGCCATACTCGGTTCTTTTCATAACGGATGGCTTGGCAATGGCTCTTGATAAGCTACCCGTGTTATCCTCTCTTGGACTTACAGAGAAGGTAGAGGTTTTCAAAAGCTCCTTCAGAATGCTGATGGATAACCTATTCGTTGGCATCGGCATCGGTAGCGACAGCTTCGCCGAGGAGTATGCGGGCTACGGAGAGCTTTCGGGAGTAACCAACAGCGGCAATCTGCTTCTCGAGCTGGCTTGCGAGGCGGGAGTGTTCGCCCTTCTGGTTTTCGCTGTAATTTTCATCGTCCGTATGCGTCACCGCTCCGTGTACAGACACTACATACAGGGCTCCGAGGTTGGCGCCCTGACACGCTTCACAGCGGTGACGATGGCGGTTCTGCTTGCCTTTGGCGCGATGAACTATCTGTGGGCGGACACCACGATAAATTACCTTTTCTGGTGCATATTCGGTATCGGTAGCGCGACTCTTCGCATATCGAAGAGCTCTTATGACGATTGGGCGGGTTATTTCAGCGACGGCAGAAGCTTCGATTCCTCGAGCCTTGATATTTCTCTCTCGTAGCAACCTGCCGAAGCTGCCTGAAAAGCCTTTTGATAGGCGGAAGCGCCCCCTTGCGTGAGAAGCGTCACAATATGGAAACAGAGCGGCGCGGATTCCGTCGGGGCAGACGCTTGACACTATTTTTGTACAATCTGTTCAATTTTTAGCTTCGATTTGGCGAAAAATCTCCAAAATATTTTCTCATTTCTATTGATTTTTAAAATTTTATTTGATATACTTGTAGTGAATAAAACCATCAAGGAGAATTAACTCGATGATTTCCCGTAGCGTTACTATAAAGAACAGTGTCGGTCTCCATGCCAGACCTGCGACCTTTTTTATCCAGAAGGCTAACTCCTATAAGTGCTCCATCTGGGTTGAGAAGGAGGACTGCCGTGTGAATGCAAAGAGCCTTCTCGGCGTGCTTTCTCTCGGTATCGTTCAGGGCACGGTTATCAATCTTATTGCCGACGGCAATGATGAGGCGGCTGCTATCGACGGGCTTGTTGCTCTTGTCGACGGTGGATTTGCAGAGCTTGGCTGATATACTGCTGTCTGCGAACCCGATATATAGTGAAAAACGGCAGTATGAACCTGCCGTTTTTTCTTTTCTTGAAATAAAAAAAGCCCGGTGCTCGATTGAGGTAAGCATATATTGCTCGGGCATTGACCGAAGAAGAGCCGAATAATAAAGAAAGGAGGGACTCCTGTATGACGGTTATCGAAAGACTCAGGGACAAGGCGGGATCGCTGCCTATGGCGCCCGGAGTATATATAATGAAGAATGCCGACGGGGTGATTATCTACGTCGGAAAATCGAAAAAGCTCAAAAACAGAGTCACCAGCTACTTTATCAGCACGACGCACACCGCTAAGACCGAGAAAATGGTGTCGCAGGTGCGCGACTTTGACTACATAGTGTGTGAAACCGAGATTGAGGCGCTGGCGCTCGAAAATACGCTTATCAAGAAGCACTCGCCGAAGTATAATATCAAATTGAAGGACGCTAAGTCCTATCCGTATATCAAGGTGACAAGAGAGGAATACCCGACGCTCACAGTAACCCGTGACAGACGGTCGGATAAGTCAAAATATTTTGGCCCGTACCGTAGCGCCTCGGACGCATATTCCGCGCTTGATACGGTGAAGCGTATATTCGGCCTTGCCACCTGTAAGCGCAGCTTTCCGCGCGATATTGGGAGGGAGCGCCCCTGTATCTATAAGGATATAGGCAGATGCTCCGCACCCTGCGATCTCACCGTGTCGAAGGAGGAATACAGACAGAGAGTGCGCGCGGCAATGTCGGTGCTCGACGGAAATATTGCCGAGGTGCTCGCAGAGCTCGAGAGAGATATGACTCTTTCGGCAGAGGGGCTCGAGTTTGAGCGAGCGGCGGCGCTGAGGGATCAGATAAGAGCGCTGTCAAATCTTTCGGAGAGTCAGAAGGTGGTTGCCGACCCGAAGGTGTCGCGCGACGTATTCGCTCTCTATACCTCGGAGGCTGTCGGCGTTATGGCTATGCTCTCGATAAGAGAGGGCGCACTTGTCAACAAGAACGAATTTATCCTCTCCGGAGGCGAGCTGACGGGCGAGGAGGACGCTCTTACTCTGATAGTGGACTACTACGACACGGCGGGAAATATCCCGCGCGAGATAATGCTCGACTTCTCGCTCGACGAGGAGGACAGGGAGCTGCTTGGCGAGTACCTATCGCTTGATGCGGGCAGGCGTGTCGCGATAAAGATACCCGAGAGGGGTGAGGGAAGACGCCTGTGCGATATGGCAGAGGAAAATGCCAAGGAGGCGGCAAGGCAGGCAACCCTCGAGGCACAGAGAGATAACAAGAGCTTGCACAGACTCGGAGAGCTGCTCGGAATCGACGGGGAGCTTAACAGAATTGAGGCGTACGATATATCTAACTACGGAAACGAGAATATCTTTGCCTCAATGGTGGTTATGCTGGGCGGAAAAATGCGACCCTCGCACTACCGCGCATTTTCGATAAGGACCACCTCGGGCGCTGACGACTACGGCTCTATGAAGGAGGCGCTGACAAGACGCGCGCTTCATATCGGCGACGGAACACAGTCGCTCGGAGAGCGGCCCGACCTCATTCTGCTCGACGGAGGTGTGGGTCAGGTGTCGGTAGTCAAGGCGGCTTTCAGGGAGCTGAATATAGATATACCCGTCTTCGGTATGGTGAAGGACGACTACCACAAGACACGCGCCATAGTTGACACGGATAGGGAGATATCGATTGCCAGAGAGATGCAGGTGTACACATTAATTTACAATATGCAGGAGGAGGCGCACAGATTTGCAAGAAAGCACTCCTCGGGCGGAAAGACACGCTCCCTGACGGGCTCGAGCCTGACGAAAATAGAGGGCATAGGGCCTGCGAAGGCGAAGAAGCTGCTCGCGTCGATGCCGCTGTCACGGATAAAGACAGCAACGGTGGACGAGCTTGTCACAATCAGGGGCATCAGCCGTCTTGATGCAGAAAATATCGTAGCCTACTACGAGAAAAAGAGGAAGGGATAGAATGGTCAGAATTATAACGGGCACGGCTAAGGGAAAAAAGCTATATTCCCCCGAAGGAGAGAGCACCCGTCCGACCTCGGACAGAATTAAGGGAGCTATGTTCTCCTCCATACAGTTTGACATCGAGGACCGCAGGGTGCTCGACCTTTTCGCAGGCACAGGACAGCTCGGACTTGAGGCAATGTCGAGGGGAGCTGAGCGCGTTACCTTCGTCGAGTCCGACAGAGAGGTTATGGAAATAGTTAAGAAAAACGCGAGGCTGTGCGGCTTTTTTGAAAAATGCAGATACGCCGTCAGCGATTGGCGTAACTTTATAAGAAAGGCGTCGGGGAGGGATATATACGACCTCGTTTTCATTGACCCGCCCTACGCTATGGAGTGCTGTACCGAGGCGGCGCGCAGGCTTGCTGACGCGGAGGTTATCATACCGGGTGCCATACTCGTTCTCGAGAGCGGTGACGAGAGGATAGATATGGATAGACTTTCCGACTTTGAGGTTATCAAATCCACTGCGTACGGAAAAAAGACTGCTCTTAACATTCTCATATACAGGGGCAGAGGGGAATAAAATATATTTTATATATATTTATTGACAAAATTATACGGTTGGTGTATAATTTCCTGTTGTAGTGCTGTATTTTTGACAACGGAGGCAGAAGTGAGTGTTATAATGCCCGGAAGCTACGACCCCGTCACCGTAGGCCACCTTGATATGATAAGAAGGGTTGCCGAGGTAGAGGACGAGGTGTACGTCGTGGTCTTCGTCAATGAAAATAAAAAATGCATGTTCTCGCTATCCGACCGTGTGAATATGCTGCTTATCGCTACTGAGGGGCTTGACAACGTGCTGGTTTCCTTCTCGGTCGGACGAGTGGTCGATTATATGCGCGAGCACGACATATCTGCGATAGTCAAGGGCTACAGAAACGCCGCCGACCTTGTCTGGGAAAGAGAGCAGGCGGAGTACAATATGAAGCAAGGCGGATACGAAACGAGGCTCATTTTGTCTGATGAGAGGTACGGTTCGGTTTCATCTACCGAGGTCCGTCAGAGAATCGAGTCGGGCGAGGATTTTTCCGAGCTTGTGCCCGCGGGTGTTAAGGAATATATCGACTCTTTATAATAAGCGAATAAATTAACCGAAAGGACTATAGATATGAAGGAAAGAATTGAACAGCTCCGCGCGAGCTTTCACGAGGCGCTCGCCGCGTGCGTGTCGGGTCAGGACCTCGAGGCGCTTCGCATAGAGTACCTTGGAAAGAAGGGACACATCGCAGAGCTGATGAAGGGGCTTCGTGACGTCGAGGACAAGAAGACCGCAGGACAGCTTATCAACGGGCTGAAAACCGAGATTGAGGCGGCTATTCTCAAGGCGGACGAGGAATTTAAGAGAGCGGAGATAGAGGCTCGCGTCAGACAGGCGAAGAAGTACAATCCCACGCTTATCACCGAGCGCGAGCTCGGCTCCTACCACCCCATTACCCTTGCCACCCGCGAGGTTGAGGAGGTATTTATCGCTATGGGCTTCACTATCGAGAACTTCTCCGAGATAGTTGACGACTATCAGTGCTTCGAGGCGCTGAATATTCCGAAGCATCACCCCGCCAGAGATATGCAGGACACATATTATCTTGATAACGGTCAGCTTCTCAAGACTCATACCTCTGCGGCTCAGAACTCTATAATGAAGAAGTACGGCGCTCCTCTCAGGGCGATTTTCCCCGGACGCTGCTTCAGAAACGAGTCCACCGACGCCTGCCACGAGAACACCTTCTTCCAGATGGAGGGTATGATGATAGACGAGAATATCTCTATATCCAACCTTATCTACTTCATGAAGACGATGCTCTCCGAGGTGTTCAAGAGGGACGTCAAGGTTCGCCTTCGCCCCGGATTTTTCCCATTCGTCGAGCCCGGCTTTGAGCTCGATATCAACTGCGCTATCTGCGGCGGCGACGGCTGTCCGTCCTGCAAGAATTCGGGCTGGCTCGAGCTCTGCCCCTGCGGAATGATTCACCCCCGCGTTCTCGAGGAGGGCGGAATTGATACCGAGAAGTACACGGGCTTCGCGTTTGGTCTTGGTCTTACCCGTCTTGCTATGATGAAGTACGGGGTCAAGGATATCCGTGATTTCAACAGCGGAAGCCTCAAGGCTCTCTCGCAGTTCAAGTCTAAGTAAGAAGGAGGACGGAAACAATGCTTTTATCTATGAGATGGATCGGAGATTTCGTCGATCTTTCGGGACTTGACAAAAAATCTCTTATACACAATTTCACTCTTTCTACCGCAGAGGTAGAGGATATTATAGTCAAGGGCGAGGACACATACGGCGTTATCGTAGCGAGAATAGTGTCGGTTGAAAATCACCCTACCTCGAAGAAGCTGCATCTTCTCAAGGTTGACACGGGCTCAGGCATCGTTGACATCGTGTGCGGCGCGCCTAACGTCAGAGAGGGAATGAAGGTCGCTCTTGCTACAAATGGCGGCGCAGTGCAGGGACACAAGATTACCCCAGCTACCATAGCAGGCTTCACCTCCTACGGTATGTGCTGCTCGGAGGCTGAGCTCGGTATCTCGGACGACAATTCGGGAATCTGGGAGATAACCGACGATATAGCTCTCGGAACCGATATAAAGAGCGTGTACGATATAGACGATATTATCTTCGAGGTCGACAACAAGTCGCTCACCAACCGCCCCGACCTGTGGAGCCACTACGGAATTGCGCGTGAGTTTGCCACCATCACCGGCAGAGAGCTGAAAAAGCCCTCCCTCCACGACCTTGGCGCCTACGACGCGCTCCCCGAGGTTGCGGTTGACGTGCGCGCGACAGACCTCGTATGGCGTTATTCGGCTATAAAGGTCGAGAATATAACGAGAAAAATCTCTCCTGTTAACATGCGCATCCGCCTCTACTACTGCGGCTCCCGCGCTATCAATTTCCTTGCCGATCTGACTAACTACGTTATGCTCGAGCTGGGACAGCCTATGCACGCCTTTGACAACAGACGCGTGGATAGAATCGAGGTGCAGACCTTCCCCGAGGGCTGTGACTTCACTACTCTTGACGGAGTACAGAGAAAAATCGATGGAAATATGCTTATGATCACCTCGGGGGACGCTCCCGTGGCAGTCGCAGGCGTTATGGGCGGCGACGCGTCGAAAATTGAAGACGATACCACCTCGCTCCTTCTCGAGTCGGCTACCTTCGACGGCGTTTCGGTCAGAAAGACAACCACCCGCCTCGGACTTCGTACCGACGCTTCTATGAGATACGAGAAGATGCTCGACCCCGAGCTATGCAGGACCGCTACCGAGAGGCTTCTTGCCCTTCTTTTCGAAAACGATCCCGGCGTCAGGGTTATCTCCCGCTTCTCCGACGCGTACGTCAGACGCTATCCCACCATCACCCTGAGCTTTGATAAGAGATACGTGGATCGCTACACGGGTATAGACATTCCTACCGAAACGATAGTTAAGACACTGCTTGGACTTGGCTTCACCGTAGAGCAGAGTGGCGACGAGTTCACCGTTACCGTGCCCTCCTGGAGAGCTACCAAGGACGTTACTATCAAGGCGGATATTATTGAGGAAATCACCAGAATATACGGCTACGACAACTTTGAGGTATTCACCTCTGTCAGCGCGCTTGCTCCCGTAGGACTCGAGGTCTTAAAGAGCGAGGAGGACAGAATGAAGGATGTTCTCGTCAAGAGCTACCGTATGCACGAGGTTCACTCTTATATCTGGTCGGACGATGCGAAGAATGCCGAGCTCGGTATCAAGACTCCCGAGAACGTCAGAGTTATCAACGCACAGACCCCCGACCATCAGTATCTGAGAGTATCTATGATACCCACTCTGCTTTCCTTCGCTAAGGAAAACAAGAGCTACCGCGACGAGTTTTCTATCTTTGAGATAGGTCACACGGTCGAGGGACTTCGCGCGGACGGAACCTGCAACGAGCAGAATAAGCTCGGTGTGGTTACCTACTCCAAGCTTGCCGATGAGGAAACGCTTTTCCTCCGTATGCGCGACGTGGTTTCCGAGCTGTGTCTTGATATACTCCACCGTCGTCCCGCCTTCGTTTCGGGCGAGGTTGACTTTGATTTCGAGCACCCTGTCAACTCCTTTGACATAGTTGTTGAGGGAACCAAGATAGGTTATCTCTCGGTGCCTCACCCCGTTGTGCTTGGCAATATCGATAAGAAGTGCGCTGTTGCTTTCTTTGAGATTAACACCGAGGCGTTCTCTGGGGTATCTGTCGTAGCTAATAAGTATAAGGAGCCCTCGAGGTTCCCCGCGATAGATATTGACCTGACCTACGTTGCAGACCCGTCTGCAGTTGTCTTTGAAGACGTGGTTAGGGTTGCTACAGAGGTTGCGGGAGAGCTTCTCTCCGACGTCAAGCTGAAGTACGTTTATACCGATGCTGAGGGTGTTACTGCTATCACCTTCACCTTCTCCTTCGTATCGGCAGAGCGCACGCTCTCCAAGCAGGAGATAGAGCCCACCACGACCGCTATAACTGCGGCTCTCTGTGAGCTCGGACTTGTGTTCAAGGTTTAAAAAAGTTTTAAAATTGAATAGGGGCTGGCTCAGCGCTTTTTGGTCTGAGTCAGCCCCTTTTTTTGGGATAAGTATCTATTCTTTTCAGTTATTTCTTTTTCTTCTTCGTTTTGGCGGGTGGCATAGAGTCGAGGATTAGCCTTGCCGCGTTTTCCTTCGCCTCGGGGCGAGTAGCTCCCGTGCCTATCGCCGACCTGCCCATGAAGATGCACTCAACCCGATAGACTACTCTGTTTCCCTCGCGGCTCTCGCCGAGGTCCTTGAAGGTGGGTGTGGCTATCTTTTTCTGCGCGGCGTGGCTTTTCAGTCCCGCGGTTGCTGTGGGCGCCGCCTTCTGCGCTGGTGTAGCGCCGGGGTGGGTGCTCTTTTTCTGCGCTACGGTTTTTTTTGAGTCGGGCGCGTTTTTATTCGTTGCTTCGGGCGCGCTCGTCGTGTCGGGCTTTTTCGCCGTTGTTTTAGCCGCTGTGGCGGTCTTTTTGGTTTTAGGTGTGGGGCGTGCGGAGTTATTGGTTGTATCTTTTGGCTGCTTAGCCTTTTTAGATTCCGTGGTGAGGTCAACTTTAGTTGTCTTTTTGGCGCTCTTGGATGAGGAGGCGTGGGGGGAGGGATTCGCGGCTTGAGCCGAGCTTTTGGCACCGGCGGAGTCCTTTTTCTTCTGCTCGTTTTCCTTTTTCAGAACCTCCAGCGCCGCCTCTGCCGCCGCGGCGTCAGCAAGCTTCAGATTTTTTCCTACTCCCTCGGCAACGAGCCTGTCGCCGACGAACACTCCTCGTCTGTACTGCTTCTTGTGGTCGGGGCCATCCTCGCTTAGAGTTTCATATCTCGGAGGCGGCAGTCTTCTCGACTTGTCCTGACAGTACTCCTGCAGAGCGTTTTTCGCGCTTTGGAGGGGTGGCTCCTTGGCGGTGAGCCCGTTGAGGTCGAGCATTCTCGATACCACCTGCATAACCGTGGGCATATTCATATCCGAGTCGATATACACCGCTCCTATGATGCTCTCGAACAGGTCCTCCATCACCGAGGGCTCGTTTTCTATACCCAGCTTGGCATCTCCCTCGCCCATTCTCAGATGGTGCTGAAGTCCGAGGGCGGCTATACACAGCGATAGATTTTTCTTGTCGCTCAGCTTTGACTTGATATTCGAAAAATCGCCCTCGTCGAGCCTCGTGCGGATTCCGTGCTCGTATCTTTCCGCGTGCTTGGTCAGAAGGAAGGTGATAATCGAAGCCGAAAGTACTCCGTCGCCAAAGAACTCCAGAACCTCGTTGGACTGGTACTTGACCGACGACTTCTGATTTATCTCGTTGCAGAAGCTGGTGCGGGTGAACGCCTGCATAAGCAGACTCTTGTCGCGGAAAACGTATCCTATGATAGACTCTATCTTCCCGATGCTGTCGGGAAACTTATCATTTCTTGTCATTTTAGCTCCTCTGTCGGACCATATACGCTCCATAACAGCGCTTTGTTGTGGAGTATATATCACCCGACCTCTTTTTATTTTGTAAGGCTATTATACCCGATAAGCCGCTCCTTGTCAAGTTGGCGGGCGGGCTTCGCCCCGAATTTCCTTGTTGACAAATCGCGTGAGTGGTGATAATATATAATAGAATATGTATGCGTGCGAGAAAAATGCGCGCACGAGAACACTATTTGACCTAAAAAAGGATGACATTATGGCTGATTTAAAAAGTGAAATCAAAAGAAGGCGCACCTTCGCAATAATATCCCACCCCGACGCGGGAAAGACCACCCTGACGGAGAAGTTTCTCCTCTATGGAGGTGCTATACAGTCCGCAGGCTCGGTCAAGGGAAAGCAATCGGACAAGCACGCCGTTTCGGACTGGATGGAGCTCGAAAAGCAGAGGGGTATTTCCATAACCTCGTCGGTGCTTCAGTTTGAGTACGACGGCTACTGCATCAATATACTTGACACCCCCGGACATCAGGACTTCTCCGAGGACACCTACCGTACGCTTATGGCGGCGGACAGCGCGGTTATGGTTATAGACGCGGCGAAGGGTATCGAGCCTCAGACGAGAAAGCTGTTCAAGGTGTGCGCGATGCGTGACATACCGATTTTCACATTTATCAATAAGATGGACCGCGAGGCGAGAGACCCCTTCGACCTTCTTGACGAGCTTGAGCGCGAGTTTGGCATAGGCACCTATCCTATGAACTGGCCTATCGGCTGCGGACAGAAGTTCAAGGGTGTGTACGACAGAGATGCGAGAGCAATTCTTTCATTCGACGACGCGCACAGGGGCAGGGAGCTTATCCACGGTATTAAGTGCGATATAACAGACACGGACAAGCTTGACGAGCTAATCGGCGAGAAAATGAGAGAGGAGCTTGTTGAGCAGGTGGAGCTGCTTGACGGAGCCTGCTTTGACTTCGACCTCGAGGCCGTCCGCCACGGAAAGCTCTCTCCCGTGTTCTTCGGCTCGGCTCTTAACAATTTTGGCATCGAGCCTTTCCTTGAGCACTTCCTGAGAATGACGACCTCGCCCCTGCCAAGAGTGGCGGAGGGTGTTACGGTTGACCCATTTGATGAGAAATTCACCGCCTTCGTCTTCAAAATTCAGGCGAATATGAATAAGGCGCACCGTGACAGAATAGCCTTCATGCGAATCTGCTCGGGCAAGTTCGAGAGAGGAAGGGATTATTATCACGTTCAGGGCGCCAAGGCGTTCCGCCTCTCGCAGCCTCAGCAGATGATGGCATCCGAGAGGGAGGTTATCGACGAGGCGTACGCGGGAGATATTATCGGAGTCTTCGACCCGGGTATTTTCGCTATCGGCGACACCGTGTGCGAGAAGGGAATGAAGCTGAAATTCGAGGGCATTCCTACCTTCGCTCCCGAGCATTTCGCTATGGTAGAGCAGGTTGACTCTATGAAAAGAAAGCAGTTCGCCAAGGGAATGAATCAGATTGCCCAAGAGGGTGCTATTCAGATATTCTTCGAGCCTAACTCGGGACTTGAGAGGGTTATTGTCGGAGTTGTCGGAGTGCTTCAGTTCGAGGTGCTTGAATACAGACTCAAGAGCGAGTACGGCTGTGACCTGCGCCGCACCAATCTTCACTATCAGCAGATTCGCTGGATAGAAAACGAGGACCTTGACCCTAAGACGCTGAAGCTCTCGCACGACACCAAGTGGGTGCAGGATTTCCGCGGAAAGAATCTGCTTATCTTCACCAGCGAGTGGGCTATAAGATGGGTTATGGAGGACAATCCCGAGCTTCGTCTTCAGGAGTTTTCAAGAAACGACTAAGGAGAAAATATGGATAATCAGGCATTTGAGCGCGAGCTGCCGAAGGGCTACAGGCTGGCGAAAACAATAGACGGCACGGATTTAAAATTCGGTCTTATCTTCAACGGAATAGCCCTGGTCGTATGGCTTTTGGTCACGGCATTATTTCTGCCGCTTCTGTACCTTGTGGCAGGCGACAGCATAGCCGAGAGCGAGGGGACTGTGGCTTCACTTCTTTCGGGAGTTGTCATAGGCTTTCTTCCCTTCATAGCCTATATCGTATGTCACGAGCTGGTGCACGGCTGGGCTTATAAGAGGAAAACGGGAGAAAAGCTCACCTTTGGTATCAGCTGGAGCTGCGCCTTCTGCGGTGTGCCCGGTATATATACCTACAGGTCTACAGCGCTTTTCGCTCTGCTCTCGCCCCTGGTGTTCTTCAGCGCGCTGTTTCTTCTTCTGATAGCGGCGTGTCTTGTCGTCGCCGGTGGCGTTGGCGTCGGGGGCATAGGCGTCGTGTGCGCCGTATATTCGGCTCTGGTCTTCATCTTTGGTATGCACCTTGGCGGTTGCTCGGGCGATGCCTACGTGACGCTTCTTCTGTGGACGAAATTCAAGGATGAGCGTACGCTTATACGCGACACGGGTCCCGTGCAGTACATATACGTGCCTGAGGGAGAGCCGGCTGAGAACGGAACAGAAGGAGCTGTCGTGGCGTGTGATGCAGGCACGGCAGAGGGCGACGGCGAGTACCCTAAGACGGAAGGAGAGGACGCCGATAAGGACGCGTCGGAATGAGGATAGACTGATATGAGAATGAGAAAGAAAAAGAACGGCGAGAGGCGGCTTTCTGCCTGCGCTGAGGTTATATATGAGGGTGGCAGGCTCTCTGCCCCCGCGAGCGAGGTATTTCATAGAGAGGGCTCGCCCGTCTGGCTCGAGGTAGGAGCGGGAAAGGGCGGATTTGCCTGCGGTATGGTTAAGAAAAATCCCGAGGTGTGCTATTTCGCTATGGAGCGCGTCAGCGACTGCGTCGTGCTCGCGGCAGAGAGGGCAATCTCGGAGGGCGCCCGGGATAATCTGCGGTTCATAGTGGACACCGCCGACAACCTTATGAAAATATTCGAGGGCGGAGTTATTGATAAGATGTTTTTGAACTTCTCCGACCCCTGGTCGAAGAAGGGCTATGCGAAGCGCAGACTGACGCACCGCAGGTATCTTTCGGTATATATGCACCTGCTCCGCGATGGAGGCGCGCTCCGCTTCAAGACGGATAACGTAGGTCTTTTCGACTTCACTTTAGAGGAGCTTTCGGCGGTGGGACTCGTACCGCGTATAGTGACACGCGATCTGCACTCGTCCGAGTGGGCGGAGGACAACGTCGTCACAGAGTACGAGGCCGCCTTCAGCTCGCAGGGTGTTAAGATAAATATGCTGGAGGTAGTCAAGCCCGAGGGCTTCTCGCTCGAGATACCCGAGGAGCTGCGCGAGGGCAAAAAAATATACTGAGGAGCTTGGGGGACCTGTGAAATTCGTCACGGGTAGCCCTGTGACTTAAGATGGACATCAACGAGGACAAGGATATACACAGAGGACACAGGCAGAGAATGAGGGATAAGCTCATAAGTCACGGACCAAGAGTGTTCGATACGTACGAGCTTCTAGAAATGCTCTTATACTACGCCGTTCCCTATAAGGACACCAATCCAATAGCCAAAAGACTGCTTATGGAGTTCGGCTCGCTTGACGGGGTGTTTTCCGCGAGCGAGGAGGAGCTCTGCCGCGTGAGCGGTATCGGTGAGCACGCCGCAGGGCTTATCAGACTGGTGGGCTCTCTTGAGTCTGTCAGAGATGAGCTGCGGGACGGGCTGAGCCTGCCTGCGTTTGACGACTACTACAGAGCGGGCGCTTACCTTGTGCGCTACTTCTCCGAGCGAGAGGGGCTGACGGTGAGCGGTATGCTGCTCGATTCTTCTATGCGACTTCTCAGGACGGTCGATTTATATAACACCAATTTCGGCTCTGCGGCGGTTCGTCCGAGGGCGTTCATCGACGCGGCGATGCGAGCTGGAGCTAACGTTATCATACTCGCTCACAGGCAGGAGCACGGCGCGATGTTTCCCACCGTGTCCGAGAGAGCGACGGCGAAGCTGCTCTCTGACGAGCTGATGGCGGTTGGCGTCAGGGCGGTGGAGCACTATATAGTTTCGGACAGGGATTTTATCGGCGTGCACAGCGGACTTTCCTTAAGACTTTCGAGCGACTCGCCTGAGCTTACAAGATTTATTGAATCGAAAGAGCGGGAGGATAGAGGATGAAAAACAACCTTGACAGAGGCGGATATACCTCGAATATAATTTCCGCTCGCGACTGCGAGCCAAGCAACGTATTCTCACCCGAGAGGGCGGAGGCGGAGAAAAAAGCCAAGGAATATCTCGCAAGTCTTCTGTACTACTCCGAGGGAGCACAGGCGAAGCGCCTGGCGGACGGGCTTATCGACGACTTTGGCACGCTTGACGGTATATTCGATATTCCAGCGGACGAGCTTATAAGCGGCGGAGGTTTGGCTGAAAGAACCGCTGTTCTTCTGAAGCTCGCGGTATATCTTGCCGGCAGGAGAATAATTGACTCTTTTCCATTGGGAAAGAGATACGGCGAGGAAATCAAGGAGCTGCTTCCCGGCTTGTTCCTCGGATATTCGGTCGAGGTGCTGTATATGCTGCTTATCGACGAAAAGGGCAGGCTTACCAAAATTGAATGCTTTGGCGAGGGTGCTGTCGCATCATCCGACCTGTACCCCAGAAGGCTGCTTGAATGTGCGATAAGAAACGAGGCCAGGGAGGTTATAGTGGCGCACAATCACCCAAGAGGCACCACCGAGCCCTCGAGCGACGATATATATACTACGAAAATGCTGGCGAGGATATTTTCTTCCTCGGGTATAAGACTGCTCGCTCACTATGTGGTCGCGGGCAGGGAGGTCGGAGAGGTTCCGATCGAGAACGACTGATATTTTCTTCCATTTTGGAAAAGGGGTATGAATGGAATTTATATTTGACCATTTTCTTGGCACGATAGTGAACTTCGTGTCGGTGCTGGCGCTCGGAATGCTCGGCTCGCTTATCAAGAAGAGTATCCCCGAGAGAATATCCGAAACTATAATGTCCGCTATCGGAGTGTGCGTTATCTACATAGGAATAGACGGAGCGCTCGAGGCGGCGCCGACTGTGCCTGAGGGGAGCTTTCTTTCCGCGGGGCTATTCAAGGTGCTGGTGATGATACTCTCGCTGGCGATTGGCGCCGTGTTGGGCGAGCTTATCAATATAGACAAGTGGCTGAACCTTCTCGGCGACAGGCTTGCCGCGAGGTTTTCGGGAGTAGGGAAGGGCGATAGCTTCGCCAAGGGCTTCGTGTCCTGCAGTCTGCTTTTCTGCGTGGGCGCTATGACCATCAACGGCGCGCTTCTTGACGCGCAGGGTGACCCATCGATACTTCTGGCGAAGTCGGTTATCGACTCGATAGCGGTATTTCTTATGGCGGGCTCTATGGGCGCGGGATGCGCCTTTTCCGCCTTCTTTCTTCTCATATATCAGGGAGCGATAACCGCTCTTGGAATAGGGCTCGTCAGCCTGCTTTCTGCCTCCACGCTCACCTATATCTCGGTCACAGGGTCGCTCGTTATTATACTTGTCGGAGCTAACGTGCTGGGTATAACCAAGGTCAGAACCGCCAACCTTATTCCCGCGCTCTTCATGCCCATAGCGGTCGAGGCGCTTCTTCGGGTTATATTCTGCTAAAGCGGCACCCGTGCGAAATTATTTTTGAAATTAACTCTCATTTTTCAGGTTAACAACAGGCGAAAATGTAAGCCTTGGTTGTTAAAGGGGAATTAAATATGAAGATTGTAGAAAATGCCCATCTCACGGGCGAGAGGGCGATGTTCGCCACGAGGGATACGGAGATTCGCTCCTGTCTTTTCGACGACGGCGAGTCGCCTCTCAAGGAAAGCTCGTCCCTTAGGATTTTTGACTGTGAGTTCGGCTGGAAATATCCTTTGTGGTACTGCCGCGGAGTCGAGTGCGAGAGAACCTATTTTTCCGTCTATGCTCGCTCGGGCATCTGGTACACTCACGGAATATCGCTCACAGACTGCACCGTTGATGCTCCGAAGACCTTCCGTCGCTGCTCGTGCATAACTCTTCGCCGCGTCGATATGATGAGGGCGGAGGAGTCTATGTGGTCCTGCTCGGATATAACCTTGTCCGACGTGTCGGTAAGAGGCGACTACTTCTGTATGAACTCGGAAAAAATCACAGCCCAGAGGCTGAGAATAAGCGGAAACTACGCCTTTGACGGTTGCCGTGACGTTGTGATACGCGACTCGGTGATTATGTCGAAGGACGCCTTCTGGAACTGTGAGAACGTGACGGTGTACGACTCTGTGATAGTCGGAGAATATCTTGGCTGGAATTCGAAAAACGTCAGGCTTGTCAACTGCAAATTGGAGTCGAACCAGGGTATGTGTTATATGGACGGGCTTGTACTGGAGGGTTGCGTTACCGAGAGAACCGACCTTGCCTTCGAGTATTCTACGGTTGACGCTGATATACGCTCGGGTGTTGTCAGTGTGAAAAATCCTAGCTCGGGCAGAATAGTCGCGGACAGCATTGGTGAGATAATTCACGACCCCGAATGTGTTGATACCTCGAAAACCGAAATATCTGTGAGGGAGAAAAATGTATAACTTCGATAAGCTGACGGACAGATACGACACCTTTTCATATAAGTGGGACGTAGCCCCGGGAGAGCTTCCCATGTGGGTTGCGGATATGGATTTTGAGGTTGCGCCGCCCATAGCAGAGGCGATATGTAGAAGAGCTGAGCACGCCATATTCGGCTACTCAACGACACCCGACTGCTTTTTCTCATCGGTGTCAGAGTTCTACGGAAGGCGACACGGCTTTAAGATACCTACCGAATGGCTGGTGTATTCCAACGGCGTCGTAGCCGCCATAGGCTCTGTCATTCGCAGACTCACTCAGCCTGCGGAGAATATTCTGATACAGGCTCCGGTCTACAATATTTTCTACAATTCTATTCTTAACAACGGCAGACGTGTGCTTTCGAGCGACCTCGTCTATGACGGAGAGGGCGGCTATTCTGTGGATTGGGCTGACCTTGAGGAAAAGCTCGCCCTGCCTGCGACCTCGCTTATGATACTCTGCAACCCGCACAATCCTGTCGGAAGGCTGTGGACAAGAGAGGAGCTCTCAAGAATAGGCGAGCTGTGCCGCCGATACGGAGTTACCGTGCTCTCGGACGAGATACACTGTGATATAGTAGCACCCGGAAAAAGCTACACGCCCTTCTTCTCGCTTGAGGAATTCAGGGATATTTCGGTATGCTGTATCTCCGCCTCAAAGACCTTCAATATGGCGGGGCTTCAGTCCGCCGCGGTGGTAGTACCGAATGAAATTCTGCGTTACCGCGTGTGGCGCGGCATCAATACCGACGAGGTTGGAGAGCCCAACGCCTTTTCAATGGTGGCGAATATAGCGGCGTTTTCAGACTGTGACGGCTGGCTCGACGAACTTCTCACATATCTTTTCGAAAACCGCGCCATAGCCGAGAGCTATATCAATGAAAAAATCCCGGGACTCAGAGCAGTGCGCGGCGAGGCAACCTACCTTCTTTGGATTGATGCGAGCGGAGTAACCGATGACTCGGTAGAGCTGTGCGAGAGGATAAGAAGGGAAACGGGGCTCTATCTTTCTGACGGAGCGGAATACGGCGAGTGCGGAAGGAAATTTCTCAGAATGAATCTCGCGACACAGAGAGAAAGAGTGCTCGACGGGCTTGAAAGATTGCGCCGAGCAATTTTGGGAGATTAATAACCAACTTGAATTTAATAATTTGATTTAGGGCTGACTCGAGTTATCGGGGAAGCCCTTTTTTAGTGGAAAATTAAAAATGGAAAATTGAAAAAGGAAAGTGGAAAATGAGGTGTGAGGACGGGAGTTGAAACGGGGAAGGCGGGGTGAAAAAATATTTTTTTCTTCGGGAGGTGGAAAAATGTGTCAAAAATTGCCAGCGGTTATTTTGGGGCAGAAAAGAAAAATTCTCTGATAGTAACAAAAAAATTTGTTGAAAAAAACTTTTTATTTTTTTCCAAAACCCCTTGACATTTCCATTTTTTCTGCTAAAATATTATAATGCAATATAATCGCATATTTATGGGGATTTTTTGCCCTTTTTGCAGGACGCCACTGTGAAAATGCACAAAATCTACATAATCCGCTTGTTGACTTGTGACAAGGCTCTCACGCGAGCATACTATTCGCGAGGAAACGGCGGAAAACACAACGCTTCGATGCGACTTGTAAAAAACTCAGGAATGGAGTGATTCAATTTATGAAGCTTAAACCCCAGAAGCTTGGCACCAACGTGAGAATGAGCTTCTCGAAGATTGAGGCGGGAGTCGAAATGCCCAATCTTATCGAGATCCAGAAGGACTCTTATGAGTGGTTTCTGCGCGAGGGTCTCAACGAGGTTCTCAGAGACGTCTCGCCGATAGTTGATTTCACAGGAAATCTGTCTATCGAATTCACCGACTACACCCTTGATCCCAATCCGAGATACTCGGTTGAGGAGTGTAAGGACAGGTCGGTTACCTACGACGCGCATATGAAGGTGGGCGTCAGACTGCTCAATAAAGAAACGGGCGAGATAAAGACCGCTCAGATCTTCCTAGGCGATTTCCCTCTGATGACCGACAACGGCACCTTCGTTATCAACGGAGCGGAGAGAGTTATCGTATCTCAGCTTGTTCGTTCTCCCGGTATGTACTATGCCGATATGGTTGACAAGACGGGCAAGCACAGTTATTCCGCGACGGTAATTCCTTACAGAGGCGCGTGGCTGGAGTATGAAACCGATGCAGCAGGCGTGTATAATGTCAAAATAGATAAAAACCGCAAGATTCCCGTTACAGTGCTTGTAAGAGCGCTTATGCCCTCGGGAGCCGACACCGACGAGGATATTCTTCGTATGTTCGGCGAGGAAGAGATTCTTCGCATAACTATGGCGAAGGACGAGTGCAGAAAGCTCGCAGAGGAGAACGGAACCTCTCTTCGCGACGAGGCGCTGAAGGAAATCTACAAGAAGATAAGACCCGGCGAGCCTCCTCTCGTTGAGAGCGCGGAGACGCTGGTTAACAATATGTTCTTCGACCCCAAGAGATACGACCTTGGTGCTGTCGGAAGATACAAGTACAATAAGAAGGTTGCCCTCGGAGCTAGAATTATGGGCGCGACTCTGCACGAGGACCTCGTGCTCCCCACCACCGGTGAGGTTATAGAGCGCGGTACCAAGATTACCCGCGAGCTTGCAGAAGCGATCGAGGACTCGCTTGTCAACGAGATAGTTGTTGAGACCGAGAGCGGCAGAGCCGTTAAGGTATTCGGCAACAATACCGCCCGTCCCGAGCTCGTGCTCGGATATGACCTCTCCGACTGTGGCGTGAAGGTTGGAGAAAAGGTACGTCTTTCCGTCCTCACCGAGATTATCGAGGCTGCGGACGCTGAGGGACTTGAGGGTGACGCGAGAGTCTACTTCATCAAGAAGCAGGCTGTCGAGAGAGCGGCAGAGCTTTCTCCCAAGCATATCACCAAGGAGGATATATTCGCCTCCATCAACTATATGATAGCTCTCGGACACGGCATTGGCACGTCCGACGACATCGACCACCTCGGCAACAGACGCCTTCGCTGCGTCGGCGAGCTGCTTCAGAACCAGCTCCGTATCGGTATGTCGAGAATGGACAAGAACATCAAGGAGAGAATGTCGGTGCACGACAGCGACGATCTTCGTCCCGAGACCCTTATCAACACCCGTCCCGTAGCGACTGCGATAAGAGAGTTCTTCGGCTCATCTCCCCTTTCTCAGTTCATGGACCAGAACAACCCCTTAGCAGAGCTCACTCACAAGCGCCGTCTTTCCGCGCTTGGTCCCGGCGGTCTTTCCCGTGACAGAGCCTCCTTCGAGGTGCGTGACGTCCACTATACTCACTACGGCAGAATCTGTCCCGTAGAGACTCCCGAAGGACCTAACATCGGTCTTATCTCCTATCTCGCATCCTATGCTAAGATCAGCGAGTACGGCTTCCTCAAGGCGCCCTACCGCGTGGTTGACAAGGAGAACGGCAGAGTTACCGACAAGGTGCTCTACCTCACCGCCGACGAGGAGGACAACAATATCGTTGCCCAGGCGAACGAGCTGCTCGACGAGAACGGCTGCTTCGTCAATAAGAAGGTTATCGCCAGATACAAGACCGAGTTCATCGAGGTTTCTCCCAACGAGGTTGACCTTATGGACGCTTGTCCTCAGATGGCGGTATCGGTTGCAGCGGGCTGTATCCCCTTCCTTGAGAACGACGACAACACCCGTGCGCTGATGGGCTCGAACATGCAGAAGCAGGCGGTTCCGCTTATGGTAACCGACTCTCCCATCGTAGCTACCGGTATGGAGTACAAGGCTGCGGTTGACTCGGGCGCTGTCGTAGTAGCGCGCGAGGGCGGTATCGTCGAGCGCGCGGCAGGCTCCGAGATAGTTATTCTCACCGACTCGGGCAGGAAGGATACCTACTACCTTATCAAGTTCAAGAGATCCAACCAGGGCACCTGCGTTAACCAGCGCCCCGTCGTCGAGGCAGGTCAGCGCGTAGAGAAGGGACAGGTTATAGCAGACGGTCCCGCTACCTCCAACGGCGAGATCTCGCTCGGTAAGAACGCTCTTATCGGATTCATGACCTGGGAGGGCTACAACTACGAGGACGCGGTTCTTCTCAACGAAAAGCTCGTCCGCGAGGATATGTATACCTCCATCCACATTGAAAAGTTCACCAAGGAAGCAAGAGATACCAAGCTCGGCGCTCAGGAGATCACCCGCGAGGTTCCCAACGTTTCCGAGGAGGCTCTCAAGAACCTCGACGCTAACGGTATTATCAGAATCGGTACCGAGGTGCGTCCCGGTGATATTCTCGTAGGTATGGTAACTCCCAAGGGAGAGACCGAGCTTACACCCGAGGAGAGACTTCTCCGTGCGATCTTCGGTGAGAAGGCGCGCGAGGTTAAGGATTCCTCGCTCAAGATGCGTCACGGCGAGTACGGTGTCGTAGTAGACGTTAAGATTTACGACCGCACAAATTCCGACGAGCTCGCTCCCGGTGTAAACAAGGTCGTTCACGTTTACGTAGCACAGAAGAGAAAGATAT
>JAEIGA010000711.1_pt1 | contig 49418 bp, 43 predicted proteins | sample 9270691 | NCBI WGS metagenome assembly JAEIGA01 (sample SAMN17057246, study PRJNA624740) | gut metagenome | biome: biome; isolation source: fecal sample | host: Bos grunniens | place: China: Xizang | collected 2019 | reverse complement strand
CTTTGAGGATGGCGACATCATTGTAAAGATAGATGGCGAGGAGGTTCACGAACTGTATCTTGACAAGATAAGAGGCGTAAAACTCATGCGCAGCATTTGCGCTGCCGATGAGGTTACCGTGCTGCGAGCAGGCAAGGAGGCTAACATTGCAATCCCTGAAGATTTGGGACTGCTTGACATGAACAAACCTACAGTGTTCCTTGCCACAAGACTCTTGCCCATAATTGGTGAGATTGACAGTACCGGCTGCGGTTGGAACGCTGGCATACGCGTCAATGACCGCCTCACAAGCATCAACGGCAAGCAGATAGGCTCTTGGAACGACATAAAGACAGTTATGGAGAGCCTGAAACAGGAGGGCAAGACAAGCATCAACATAGAGGTTATGCGCGACACTCTTATGCAGTTGAGCGCAAATGTAGACACTACATACATGCTTGGAATTATGCCTGCTGCCCTTGACTACCCCATCGAGCATATATCCTACTCATTCTTTGAGTCATTCCCTGCCGGTACAGCATATGCTATGGATGTCCTCAAGGGTTATGTAAGTGATTTCCAGTATGTGTTCAGCAGCGAGGGTGCCAAGTCTGTTGGTATGTTCGGTTCAATAGGCAGCCTTTTCCCTGCCACATGGGACTGGCACGCATTCTGGATGATGACTGCATTCCTGTCAATAGTACTTGCATTCATGAACATTCTTCCAATCCCGGCACTTGATGGCGGACACGCCGTGTTCCTCATCTATGAGATGATTACCGGCAAACAGCCCAGTGACAAGTTCATGGAACGCGCACAGATGCTTGGCATGCTGCTGCTTTTGGGACTCTTTGTCCTTGCCACATATAACGACCTTGTAAAATTTGTATTCTGATTATGATTAAGAAAGCATTATATGCGACATTTGTTGCTGCAATAGCATCGTGCAGCACCAGCAAGAACAAGGTGGAGGCTACGACACAGGCAGGCAGTCTTGATGAAAGCACCACAACAGTTGCAGCAGCCGAAAGCAAGAGCGCTGCAGACAACGCCTTTTGGGGCGAGCTGCTGAGCGAAGCGTGTAGAGAGATTGAGAAAGAGAACATCTGCCTATCTCCGCTGAGCGCGCAATTTGCAATGGCTATGGTTGCCAATGGCGCCGAGGGAAAGACCAGAACCGAGATTCTCGATGCCATGCAGTTAGGTGACAGTGCCAACACGGAGAGCCGCAGGCTCCTGGATGAAATTGCCGCAAAAACTGTATGGAACGAAAATTGCGATATCAGGATTGCAAACTCCATTTGGATTAAGGACGGTTTTGACGTAAAGCAGAAGTTCGTTGATACGAATAAGGAATATTTTGATGCGCTGGTTGAAAATGCCAAGTTCAACCAAGAGACAGTCAAGCGTGTCAACGACTGGTGCAAGGAGAACACCAATGGCAAGATTGAGTCGATACTCGACCGCTTCGCAGATGGCGACCGCATGCTTCTCATCAATGCACTCTACTTTAAGGCGGCATGGAGCAAACCATTCCAGGAACGCAACACCAGCAACGAGAAATTCACCACTGAAAAGGGCGAAGTGATTGAAGTTCCCACCATGGCAATTCGCTCTAACGAGCCATTCTACAGTGATAATGTGGTCGCAATGGTATCAAAGAGATTGCAAGGCGGATACACCATGCTCTTCATCCTGCCGGGCGAAGGTGTAAAGTGCGATGAGGCTGCCGAATATGTAGCAAAGGACTTTGACACGTTCCTCCACAATATGGAAGTGCGTGATGTTTTCCTTGCGTTACCCAAGTTTACCACCGATTTTGGCATGAGCCTGAAAAACACACTGGCAAGCCTCGGCATCAAGAGAGCTTTCGGGGGCAAGGCGCAGTTCGAGGGAATATCGGACGAGGCGCTCTGCATCAGCGATGTGGTACAGAAAACCTACATAAATGTAAATGAGAAGGGAACCGAGGCTGCCGCTGTAACTATGGCTGTTGCAGGATTACTTTCCATGAGACCATCAAAAACCGAAATCATAACCTTTGACCGCCCATTCATATATGCAATAGTGAAGGATAACAGCAACGAGGTGCTGTTTGCAGGCAAGGTAGGTAACCCGGCAGCGAAATAAAAATACCAAAGGATATGAAACGATTTTTAGGAACACTACTGCTATTGCTTGTTGCAACAACAGGCATTGCAAAGCCAAAGTATATCTTCTACTTCATTGGCGACGGCATGGGGCCTTCACACGTTCTTGCAACAGAACTTTACTTGGGCGAGATGCAGGGAGTCATTGGCCGCCCACAGAGACTTGTATTCACACAATTCCCCGAGAGTGCTTTTGTTACCACCTTCTCGGCAAGCAACGGAGTGACCGACTCCGCCGCATCGGGCACAGCGCTCTCAACAGGCAGCAAGACAAGCAACGGGCGCATTGGTACTGACGCTGACGGCAACAACCTCTACAGCGTTGCTCTTGACGCCAAGAACTGCGGCATGGCTGTGGGCATTGCAACCACAGTTTGTATTAACCACGCTACTCCGTCGGCCTTCTACGCACACAATGCAAGCCGCCACAACTACAACGAGATTGCACAATGGATGCTCGAGGCGGGCTATGACTTTTATGCCGGTGGTGACGCAAAGTGCACCAATGAGCAGCGCAAAGACCTCTACGGCAGAGCCGAGAAGCAGGGCTATACAATAATGCGTGGCTACGATGATTTTGTAGCAAGAAGCAGCAATGCCGACAAAGTGATGCTCTACCAGGAGAACATCGCCGAGGAGATTCCTTATACCATTGACCGCACTGCCGATGACTTAACCCTTGCACAGATAACAAAGGCCGGGATTGACTTCCTTAGCAAGAAGAGCAAGAAAGAGGGTTTCTTCATGATGGTAGAGGGCGGCAAAATTGACTACGCATCGCACAGCGACGATGCCGCCACTATGATTCATGAGGTGCTCGATTTCAACGCAGCCATTGCAGAGGCATACGAGTTCTACAAGAAACACAAGGACGAGACACTCATCATTGTTACAGCCGACCACGAGACAGGCGGCATTGTACTTGGCTACACAGGAGAGTACAGACTCAACCTCAAAGAACTCGCATCGCAGAAGGTGAGCGTCGACAGGCTCACAGCAATGCTGAGCGCAATGGGAGAGACCACATGGGGCAAAGTCGCAGAATGTGTAAAGGATAACATCGGTGTAGAGCCACGCGGCAAACACAATGCCAATGAGGCTGTTAAAATGACGGCCGACCTTGCAAAGAGAATTGCCAACGAGGCTATATATGACCTCGACCGCAAGGCTCTTATCTCTTGGGCAAGCGGAAACCACTCGGGCACGTTCGTCCCCCTGTTCGCCATTGGCGAGGAGGCCGATGAGTTCAATGGTGTCATTGACAACACCGACATTCCAAATATAATAAGGAGAATAGCAAGACTCACCGGCAGGAAATAACGCAAAAACAGCCTCACGCGATCGCGTGAGGCTGTTTTTGCGTCAGCAGACGACTGCGGTATAGTCTTAATCGTCAAGCTCGCCAATCAATTGCTCTGTTTTTTTCTCAGTTGCAACCTCGAAAGCCTCCAACACCTGCTCAAGTTTAGCCTCATATTTTTCCATCTGAGCCTCTGTCAGTGTCTTCTCGACTGCCATGATTTCATCGGCATATTTCTCCTCAAATGCCGTCATCTCCTCAATGCACTTCTCTGCCACAGCCATCAACTCATCTAATGTCTTTGCTGCATTAACCTGTTTAGTATACCCCTCAATCAATTTTATCAACCTGTCAACAACATTCTCCTGCTGTGTTATTATCACGCCACTCTTTACTTCAATTACATTCTCTGTTGCAACCGCTGTTCCTGCCATCATGAACACAGCAATGGCAACCATCAAAATCTTTTTCATAATCCGGTATTCTTTGGTTAAACATTATTATCAATTAGTTATGTCCCAAATATCTATATATTTTTTCTAACAAGCAACCATATAAAACAAAAAGACCCCAATTGAGGTCTTTTTTTCACTGTTTCTATTCCTTGTGGGATTATTCGCCCAAGAAATTCATGGCTTTCTTCTCAACAGCCTTTTCAAACTGTGTCATGACTTTATGAATTTCTGCCTCGTATTTTTTCTGGTCCTCTGCGCTAAGATTCTGGTCAAATGCAGCAATCTCATCTGCATTCTTCTCGGCGAACTCGACCATAGCCTGCTCAAAAGCCTTATATGCAGCATTGAAAGCGTCAAGAGTCTCGGTTGCTTCAATTTTCTTGGTATGCTCCTTGATCAAAGCAATCAACTTGTCTGCTATATTATCCGAAGCCATTGTCACTACACCATTCTCAACCACAGCAACTCTCTCTGTAGCCACCGCTGTTCCAGCCATCATAAACACTGCCAAAGCAGCCATCAAAAACTTTTTCATAACTTGAATTTTATTCATTTAACAAAACTCGGGCAAAATACCCGCAGCGCAAATATACACTCTTTATTACAAATTGCAAAATAAACTTTGGATTACTGATAACGTATGCTCTGCCCGGGGCGTATTATAGACTTTGCATTCAAGCCGTTAAGTTCGAATATGCGTCTTTGCGACACGCCATACTTTCTCGCAATCCTCTCAATAGTGTCGCCGCTCCTTACCTTGTGAAACTTAGGTTCGGGACCTGCAATCTTCACCTTTCCATTCTCTACATACTTGCTGCCCGGCTTGCGATACATATAGAATTCGCCGGTTGTTGTCTGGTTCTTGAAATCGAACATGGCGGCAGGGTCAATACTCTTACCCATCAGTATGGTCTCAAAATGGAGATGTGAACCCGAACTGCGTCCGGTGTTTCCGCCAAGACCTATGGGCTCGCCGGCCTTCACATTCTGGTTTACATCCACCAGTTTCTTTGAAAGGTGGGCATACAGTGTCTCTATGCCATTACTGTGGCGTATAACGACATAATGTCCATATCCACGTCTCTGATAACTTGTTATGCGCACCTTACCATCGAAAGCGGCATATATGGTATCACCTGTCATAACCTTGATATCAAGCCCCTTATGCATACGACGGCGTCTGGGACGATAGCCAAAAATATCGGTTATCTTGGTGCTTGGTGTAGGCATGACAAAGTTGCGCAAATCTATCTTGAAAGAATCGGGCAAGGTGGAGTTATAGTGCACAACAGCATTTGTCCAGGTGGGATACATATCATCGGACGGGATGACATTTGCCTCGTTCAGCAACATGTCGTGCAGTGCCACCGTATCCACAAACTCCATAGGTCTGTGAAGTGCAACCGGTTCAACGTCGGCATCCTGCGCTCTTGCGGAGAGAGAGACTGCAAGCAGGCAAGCGATACTCAATATTCTCAGGAATGTCTTCACCTGTTATTTGAATTTAAGGGTTTCTTCTCCACCGTACTCAAAGCATGTGACAGCCGACTGATAATCGAACAATTCCTCGGGCTTGAAAAAACGGTTTATTTCAATAACGGCATTCTCGACAGAGTCGGATGCATGCACGACATTCTGCTCGCCGCTCATTGAGAAATCGCCTCGTATGGTACCGGGCAATGCTCTGCGCGAGTTTGTAACACCAACCATCTGTCGGACAGTCTCAACAGCCTCAGCGCCCTCGAGACAGCAGGCTATAAGTGGAGCAGCCTGCATTGAGGCCTTGAGATAAGGGTAGAATGGACGCTCCACAAGATGAGCATAGTGCTCAGCAACAAGTTCATCGGTCATGAACAGCATTTTCATACCGGCAAAGCGCAATCCCTTGCGTTCGAAACGTGTTATGATGTCACCCATAATTCCACGCTGTATTGCGTTGGGTTTAATAAGAATCAGTGTCTTTTCCATTGTATATTAATTAGATTGTTCTGTTTGTCTTTACTCCCGATAACCGCAAATATATCCAAAATAAACGAAATAATCGGCATTTTTCGGCAGTGATTATGAAATTGCCCCCCAATTTCTATTATTCATACTCTTTATTCGGCGCAACCGCTCCCACACGACACGATAGAGAGCACTGTCGCACTGCGGGTCGGCAGTCACCACACCACGCGCCACCTCGCGCACGAACTTGAGCAACTGCTCGTCGCGGGCAAGATTGGCAATCTTCAGGTCAAAGGCTATACCACTTTGTTGCGTGCCCTCCATGTCACCGGGACCACGCAATTTAAGGTCGGCCTCGGCAATCTCAAATCCGTCGTTGCTCGATGTCATTATCTCCATTCGCTTGCGGGTATCCTCGGAGAGTTTGTAGTCTGTAACCAGAATGCAGTATGACTGCGATGCTCCACGCCCTACACGTCCCCTCAATTGGTGAAGCTGCGAAAGGCCAAAACGCTCGGCATTCTCAATGACCATAACCGAAGCATTGGGGACGTCCACGCCCACCTCAATCACCGTTGTAGAGACCAGAATTTGTGTCTCGCCCGATGCAAAGCGACGCATCTCCTCATCCTTCTCCTTTGGTTTCATCTTACCGTGCAGTTTACTCAGCCTGTAATCACAGAATACATTGCACAGTTGCTTGTAACCATCTTCAAGGTTCTTGAGGTCAAGTTTCTCACTCTCACTGATGAGAGGATATACCACGTAGGCCTGGCGTCCCTCATTTATCTGCGTGCGTATGAAGGAGTAGAGACTGTCGGTGCGGTTACGGAATATATGGGAGGTTGTTATCGGCTTGCGTCCCGGCGGCAGTTCATCAATTACAGATACATCGAGATCGCCATAGAGCGTCATCGCCAATGTACGCGGGATTGGCGTTGCCGTCATCACAAGAACGTGCGGGGGGATACTGTTCTTTGCCCACATCTTGGCGCGCTGCACCACTCCGAAACGGTGCTGTTCGTCAATGACCACAAGACCAAGATTGTGGAACAGCACATTATCCTCAAGCACGGCATGGGTACCCACAAGAATATCTATCTCTCCATTTTCAAGAGCCTCGAACAACGGTGTCCTCTCCTTTGCCTTTGTACTGCCGGTGAGCAGCTCCACCCTCACGGGCAGTGCCCCAAGCATACGACGCAGCGTAGCAAAGTGCTGTTCGGCAAGAATCTCTGTGGGAGCGAGCATGCAGGCCTGATAGCCGTTATCCTTTGCCAACAGCATTGACATAAGTGCAACAAGTGTCTTTCCGCTGCCCACATCTCCCTGCAGCAGGCGGTTCATCTGCCTGTCGCTGCCCACGTCGGCGCGTATCTCCTTCACCACCCTCTTTTGGGCATTGGTGAGTCGGAAGGGCAACTGCTCGCTGTAGAAACGGTTGAACATATCGCCCACCTTCGCAAAACGGTGCCCCACATAGCGCTTCTGCCGTTCTTTGGCATAATGCAGAATATTCAACTGGATGTAGAAGAGTTCCTCGAACTTGAGCCTGTACTGTGCAAGTTGCAGTTCCTTTGGATTGCGTGGGAAATGCACAATGCGCAAAGCATCGTCGAGCGACATAAGGCCGTTCTTTTGTACAATGTCGTCCGACAGGGTCTCGGGTATTGGCTCCGTAAGCAGCGTGAAGAGATTCTGCACAAGCTTTAGCATTGCGCTTGAGTTCAACCCGCTGCGCTTCATCTTTTCAGTGGTATTATAATAGGGTTGCAGACCCATCGTGTCCAATTTCAATAACGATGCATCATCAACATCAGGGTGAGCGATATTCACCCTGCCATTGAACATAGAGGGTTTGCCAAACACTACGTAGCGTGCATTCAGTTTAAGCCTGTTCTTCACGAATTTTATGCCCCTGAACCACACAAGGTCCACAAATGCCGTACCATCGGTGAAATGCCCTACAAGACGGTGCGAAGCGCCCTCGCCCATCTCCTCAAATGAACGTATCTCGCCCAGCAACTGCACATGCTGCAACTGCCCGCCTAGTTCGTTCACCTTGAAAACACGGCTACGGTCAATGTATTTATAGGGAAAATAGTACAGCAAGTCATACAAGGAACGAATACCAAGTTCCCTGCTGAGCAGCGTGGCACGTTGTTCACCCACGCCCGGCAGAAATTTTATATCCCTTGTTGTGATGTCCAGCATTCCATCAATGTCTTGGCAACAAGCATATCAAACGGGGTTGTAATCTTTATGTTCTCGCGGTTGCCTTCCACGCCCGAGACCTTCTCACCGAGCGCTTCAACCACTGAGGCGTCATCGGTAAAACTCTCGACAAAGCGCTGCTCATATGCACGGCGCAAGAGAGAGAGTTTGAAAACCTGAGGTGTCTGCACAAGGCGATACCTGTCACGGGGAACAACCTCAGTGGCATCAAAGCCCACAATATGACGCAGACTGTCCTGCAAATCAATCATAGGGATTGCAGCTCCATCTACCCAGGCACGCGAGAAACACTCATCGAGCACTTTAGGCGACACGAATGGACGCACACCATCATGTATACCTACAAGGGCATCCTCAATATCATCGACCTGTGCCAAGCCATTCTGTACCGAATGGAAACGTGTTGAGCCTCCTTGGGCAAGAATCAAAGGTACAGCAAAAGAGTGCTCCTTGCACAACTGTTTCCACAGTTCAATGTGCTGTTCAGGGAGTACAAGGATTAGTTGCATAGCGGGGTCAATGGCATTAAGACGTTCAAGAGTCACCATGACCAATGGTTTGCCGCCAAGAGGCTGGAACTGCTTTGGCATTTCGCCACCCATACGTGTTCCCTTGCCGCCGGCAACGACAATAAGATATCTTTTCATAAAAAGTCTTCTTAGAATTGCATTTGAGAGCGCAATGTCTCGACAACACCCGTGCCACAGAAACGTTCTATAATGGCAAAGCCAAAGTCAAATGAGGCACCGGGGCCGCAGGCTGTTATTATATTGCCATCCTGTTCAACCGCCGCAGCAGTATACTCGGCATCGAAGAGGTCGCTCTCGCAACCGGGATAGCATGTAGCTCTCTTGCCCTTTAGGATACCAATGCGGCCAAACACCATTGGGGCTGCACATATAGCCGCAACCAGCAGGCCACGCGAACAGGCATCTGCAAGCAGTGCGCGCAAAGGCCCGTGAGCCGAGAGGTTGTCTGTACCTACGCCACCGCCGGGAAGCACAAGTGCATCGGCATCACCAAAAGAGATATTCTCATAGAGTTCATCGGCAACAACCGGCACATTCTGAGCCGACACGACCTCCCTGCTTTCCATTATTGAAACGGTAACCACGTCCAAACCGGCACGGCGCATCACATCTACAGGCGCCAAAGCCTCAACGGTCTCAAAACCGTCAGCAAGAAAAACATATACCTTGTTCATATTTAGAATCTGTTTAAATTTCTATCAAAAAGTTGTTGACACTATACACGGATACAAATTAAACAACTTCTTATTTCAATTCAAAATTATAGGTAATTGTACCACGCTGGTTATCGACACCCGAAATACTGTTGAAGACAGTTGCCTTTGCAGCCTTCAATGCTGCATTACGCAACTTCAAATCGGCCGTATTTGTCATTCTTGTATTGATACTTGCATCTATGACCTTTCCGATAGGGTTTACAGTGATATCCACCACCACCTTTCCGGCGGCCTGCAATTTCTCTTTGGGTACAATAATACCATCTTTTCCCGGAGAACGACCTTCAAGGCTGAACGAAACACCGACACCTTCGGTTTGGCCTTCATTTGAATTACCCTGCACTGAGCCTTTGGTTGTACCCTCCTCTTCAGCATCCCCCTTCTTGCTCATCATGCTACCTTTGTTGAAGGCGTTGGCAATTGAATTCTCGGCAGCCTTGCGTGCCTCGGCCTCTTTACGTTCCTGCTCTTTGCGCTCAGCCTCCTCTTTCTCTTTCTGAATCTGTTCGGGAGTCTTCTCCTGCGTCTTCGGAGTCTCCTTCTTTGGTTTTTCGGGCGGTAAGGCAATACTCTCCTCGCTATCCTGCGTTATCAGGGGCGACTCGGGAGAGGGTGGCGTTGGCTGCACCGGCACAGCCTCAGGGACAACCGAAGGAGTCTCGTTCAACTGCGCTGTCGCATAATCCTCCAGGTCAACACCCATCATCACCTCCACACCCTTTTCGGGGAGGTCGGCCGGCGGTGTAAGCACCAGAAAGTATAGCAGCAACGCAATAATTGTGTGAACAAGCACTGTTCCTGCAATACCTATTATTTTCTCTTTAGAAAACCTGTTCATCACTCACTGTCGGGGCGGCGTGTAGCCAACACCATCTTGTATTTGTTCTCGTTAGCAATATTAAGCACCTTGACAACCTCCTTGTAGGGGATTGTCTCATCGGCATAAAGCGCCACAAACATCTCCGAGTCTTTCGCGCTGCACTCGGCAAGGAAAGCGGCCAATTCGGATTCCTGTATCTCCCTCACCTTTTCCTTGCCCCATTGGGCATAATATGTAAGGTCCGATTTTATGGTTATGCGCGCCATTGGCTGCGTGTGTGTTCTCTCTTTTCCCTGTGGAAGATTGACCTTTATGGCATTAGGCACAACAATGGTTGACGTAAGCATAAAGAAAATCAGCAACAGGAAGATTATATCGGTCATCGACGACATTGAGAAGTCGCCAATTGTCTTAGTTCTTCTCTTTATCATACCCTGTTATGCTTGAATTGTTTCACTCTCCTGCTCCGAAGCCTCGGGCTGCACATCGGCAACAGCGCCTTTGCCATCCTCCTTGCACTCGGCAACAATCTCAAGGAAAGAGATAATGTCGGCCTCCATTGCATTCTGTACCTTGTCGACCTTTGTCACAAGATAGTTATAGGCAAAGATTGAGACGATGCCGACAATGAGACCGCCCACAGTAGTTACCATAGCCTCGTATATTCCGCTTGACAAGGCAGAGACCTCAATATTGTCACCTGCCTGCGACATATTCCAGAAGGCCTGCACCATACCGGTCACTGTTCCCAAGAAGCCAATCATTGGAGCAACGGCGGCTATTGTTGAAAGCACAGGCAAACCCTTTTCAAGCGCAGCAATCTCAAGGCCGGCATAGTTCTCGAGCGCCTGGCGGATTGAAGCGTTATCCAGTCTGTAGTCTTTCACACCCTTTACAAGTATGCGCGATGTTGGAGTATTGAGTTTGTTGCAATATCTTGTTGCCGACTTAAAATCGTTGTCCCTGATATTGTCATTCAAACGCTCAAGCAGCAATGGATTCTTGCTGCCCGCTTTGCGCAGCACTGCATATCGTTCAATGAATATATATATGCCAATAACAGACAGGAGAGCAAGAACAACCATAATCCAGCCACCCTTCATGGCCAAATCGAGCACATTGAGGCTTTCTTTAACGGTCTCTGTCACCACATTGATTGAATCGGTTGCCAAAGTATCAACAACAGTTGTAAGTGAATTCATAGTTACTATATTTTTATTATTATTTTACCAGACAATTCTTATAAGCGGCAATTGTTGCCTCAAGGCCCAGATACAGGGCATCACAGATGAGAGCGTGACCAATGGAGACCTCATCGACCCAGGGTATCACATCAGTGAAATACTTCAGGTTCTCGAGACTGAGGTCGTGACCTGCGTTAAGCCCGATACCCAACTGCTTCACACGCTTTGCTGTCTCAAGAAAAGGCGCAATGGCAGCCTCGCGATCCTTTGCGTAATTGTGTGCATATGGACCGGTGTAGAGTTCTACCCTGTCGGCGCCGGCCTCTGCCGCAAACTCGGCCATACGCACATCGGCATCAATGAAAATCGAGCTGCGTATTCCGGCACTCCTCAAGTCATTGAGCACATCACGAAGGAAAAGCTGCTCCTTCTCTGTATCCCAGCCACTGTTGGATGTCAACTGCTCGGGTTTGTCGGGAACCAGCGTCACCTGTGACGGGCGCACACGCAACACCAAATCCAGAAACTCCTTCGAGGGATAGCCCTCGATGTTGAACTCGGTACGCAACGAACCCTGCAGGGCAAGCACGTCGGCACGGCGGATGTGCCTTTCATCGGGGCGGGGATGAACGGTTATTCCATCTGCTCCAAAAGCCTCGCAATCCTTCGCAACCTTTATCACATCGGGGTTGTTGCCGCCACGAGCATTCCTTATGGTAGCAACCTTGTTTATATTAACGCTGAGTTTTGTCCTCATAAAAATATTGTTTCAAACTAAAAACAAACTACGTTACAAGTAGTTTACATATACATACCACAAAGTAAAAATACCTTAAAGCCCTTTTTGCATAAAAGCAAAACACAGCTTCAAAGAGCCTATTTTCACTTTATAATGCAAAAATAGTGCAAATAAAAGATTTTGTATAATAATTTCGCTTAATTTTGTGATATAAAAGAAAGTAAATGCACTGCCATGAAATTTGCAATATTCGGAAACAAGCACCAGACAAAGAAATCGGAGAGCATCGGTTTGCTTTTTGAAGCAATAACAAAGCGTGGTGATACCTACGCCATAGACAAACCATTCTATGATTTTCTTTGCAGCGAGCACATAGCACAGCCCAACCCGCAGGAACTGATTACCGACAACGACTTCTCGGCAGATGTTGCAATAAGTTTTGGCGGCGACGGCACACTGCTGCGCACTGCAAGCCGCGTGGGCAACAAGCTAATCCCAATATTGGGCATCAACGCAGGCAGGTTGGGATTCCTCACAGCCACATCAAATGAAAACATAGACAACATCATAGGCAAGATACACGACGGCAACTTTGACACCGAACATCGTTCCCTCATTGAAGCAAGCACAAATGGAACCGAACTCAAGAGTTATCCATTCGCACTCAACGAGATTGCAATAATGAAACACGACAGTTCGTCAATGATAACCCTCGAAGCCACAATAAATGGTTGCGACACAATTACCTACCAGGCCGATGGTCTTATTGTGGCAACACCTTCGGGTTCAACAGGATACTCGCTCAGCGTTGGCGGTCCAATCATTGCACCCGATGCCAGTGTACTGACACTCACACCCATTGCTCCTCACAGCCTCAGCGCCCGCCCGTTGATTGTGAGCGACGACACTACAATTAAAATCAGCGTCAGCAGCCGCAGCGGCAACTACCTCATTGCCATCGACGGACGTAACGAGAGTTGCGACGAAAGCACTGCAATCACCATCAGAAAGGCCACCTACCGCCAAATCATCATCCGTGGCAGAGACCATTCGTTCATACAGAACCTGCAGGAAAAACTCATGTGGGGTGCCGACATAAGGGATTAAACCCAACCCTTGCGTACAACCCAGCGATAGACTGCCGGAACGACAAAGATATTTAGCAGTGTAGATGACAGCAAGCCGCCAAGCACCACCACCGCCATAGGGCTTTGAATCTCGTTACCCGATGCCGAGCCGTTTATAATCATCGGCACAAGCGCCAGAGCCGATGTGAAGGCTGTCATGAGAATTGGAGTCAACCTGTCGGCCGAGCCTCTTATTATGACATCTTCCAGAGCAGCACCTTCGGTTCTCAGATGCTGATAGCGCGACACAAGCAGGATGCCGTTACGTGTAGCAATACCAAAGAGTGTTATGAGACCGATGATTGCAGGGATACTCATCACTGCCGACGTAAAGTATGTTGCAAGCACACCGCCAATCAATGCCAATGGCAGGTTGAGTAGCACAACTGTAGACAACAGCACACTCTTGAACTCAGTGTACAGCAGCACAAAGACAACAAGTATTGCAACAAGTGTTGTGAGCCACAGTGTGCGCGACGCAGAGTCGGCACTCTCGAACTGCCCGCCGTACTCAAGACGATAACCCTCGGCAAGCTGCAGTTCCTTTTCAAGGTGAGCAGCAACACGTTCAACAGTGCCCGAAACGTCTCCGCTTGCGATGTTTGCAGAAACGACAACCTTGCGCTGAACATTCTCGCGGCTAATGCTGCCAGGACCGCCCACAGAAACCACATCGGCAACAGACTCAAGCGGAACTTTGCCGTTAGGCGTGTCTATAAGCGCCTGCTTTACACCGTCAATACTCTCAGTATAATCCTTGTTGAGCCTTATTATAAGGTCGAAACTGCGTTCCTCCTCATATATGCTGCCTACCACCTTTCCCGGGAAAGCCGCCTCTACAAAGGCATTGAACTCACCCATTGTAACACCGAAGTATGCAAGTTTCTCGCGGTTGGCACGGACCTGAATCTGCGGTATCTCAACCTGTTGCTCAACGTTCACATCGACAACCTCAGGAAAGACCTTCAAGAGTTCTTGTATCTCCACACCTTTACGGAAGAGTGTGCTCAAATCGGGACCGAAGATTTTTATCGCCAAATCGGCCTGTGTACCCGACACCATGTGGTCAATGCGGTGTTCAAGCGGCTGACCGACAGAGGTCACCACTCCGGGAACCTTTGAAAGGCGTTCACGCACATCAGCCACGAACTCGGCCTTGCCACGCTCACCGAGTTTGAAATTCACATCAATCTCGGCACCATTGGAAGTCTGCGAGTGCTCATCAAGTTCACCACGACCGGTGCGGCGCGCAGTGCTTGTAACCTCCGGTATCTGCAGGAGTTCTTTCTCAATTACAGCGCCAAGCCTGTTGCTCTCCTCGAGAGATACTCCCGGACGCGAAACGGCAGAGATTGTCAGTGCACTTTCGTTGAACTCGGGGAGGAAACTGCGTCCCATCTGTGTAAAGAGCAACATACAGCCCACAAAGACAACCAACACGCTACCTACAACCATACGCGAGTGCCCGATAACCCACGCCAATGCCCTACTATAACCGGTGATTAGCCAACGGTCGACCCAATTCTTCTTCTCGTTGCGAGTGAGATAGTCATCGCCCGATAGCATCATCTTGCAAAGCAGTGGAGTAACGGTCATTGCCACAATAAGCGACATCACAAGCGCAATGAGATAGGCCAAACCAAGCGGCTTGAGCATACGACCCTCAAGACCGCTGAGGAAGAAGAGCGGGGTGAAGGTTACCATAATGATGAGTGTGGCGTGTATGATTGATGCACGAATCTCGGATGAAGCCTCAAATACAATTTGCAGTGCCGGGCGGCGCTCCTCAACCGGCAGGCGATGATTCTCTTTCAGTCGCTTGTAGACATTCTCGACGTCAATGATGGCATCGTCGACAAGCGAACCGATTGCAATGCACATACCGCCAAGTGTCATTGTATTTATATCCATGCCAAGCAGATAAAGCACTATAACAGTGCCCATAAGTGACAATGGAATTGCAAAGAGTGAGATAACCGTCGTGCGGAAACTTGTGAGAAAAAGGAAGAGCACCAGAATGACGCAAACCGCTCCCTCAATGAGCGAACGGCCCACGTTGTTCACCGACGACTGTATGTAGTCGGCCTGACGGAAAATCTTTGTATCAACCGTAACGTCTGCGGGCAACGATTTCTGTATGCTCACAAGATTACGCTCAATGTTCTGCGTAACCTCGAGCGTGTTGATTCCCGGTTGCTTTGATATTGATAGAATTACTGCCGGAGTTCCGTTCTGCGCAGCATATCCCTGTTTAACAGCAGGAGCAATGACGACATCGGCAACATCGGCAACACGCACGACTGCATCGCCGTCCATCTTCACCAGCGTGCTGCCAAGTTCACCAACATCGCTTGAGCGTCCCATGCCACGCAGGTTATACTCGTTGCCATAATCACGCACAACACCGGCACCTATGTTCACACTCATTGCAGTGACTGCGCTCTCTAGTTCCTCCATTGCAACGCCATACATATCCATCTTTACAGGGTCGGCAAGCACCTGATACTGTTTGTAGTCACCCCCAATGATGGTTACGTTAGAGACACCGCCCGTTGCAAGCACCGCCGGTTTCACTATCCACTCGGCAAGCGTCCTCAGCTCCATCATTGAAGTACTGTCGGCCTGCATTCCAACGAACATAATCTCTCCCATTACGCTCGATTGGGGGGCAAGCATAGGCACAACACCATCGGGCAACTGGCCAGTGAGCAGACCCATCTTCTCGCTGATAATCTGACGGGCCCTGTATATGTCCATACCCCAATCGAACTCAACCCAAACAAAAGAGAAACCCTGCGATGACGACGAGCGCACACGTCGCACATTTGTTGCGCCGTTCACAGCCGTTTCAATAGGGAATGTCACAAGGCGCTCCACCTCCTCGGGGGCCATATTGTGAGCGTCTGTAAGGATTACCACCGTAGGCATTGTCAGGTCGGGAAAGACATCGACCTCAATATTTCTTGTGGAATAGGTACCGCCGATGGCAACAAGTATCACTGCCAGCATAACCAGCAGTTTATTGTTCAAAGAGAACTTTATTATCCTGTTCAGCATAACAAAACCATTCTATTAATGTACGTGACCTGCATGGGGGTCGAGCGCTGCCGCACCCTGCGAAAGTTTCAGTATCACACCGCCCTTGCTCACAACCCGTTCGCCGGGAGCCACTCCGGAGAGCAACTGCACATAGCGACCATCGGTAGCACCAACCCTTACACTGCGCTTTTCAAAAGAGACTGGATTGTTCTGCACGAACACGAACATATTTCCCATCTCCTCGACAAGAGCAGTACGTGGGACCGCCACGTGATGAGTATCCTCATCTCTTGACGACAGATAGAGAGTCACGATACTACCGGCAACAACACCAGGCAGAGCCGTACAAGAGACTGTTACAGGCAACATATTGCACCTGTTGGCCACATTGCCGACAACCGGCACAGCACCATAATCGGACATATTATATACATCTCCCTGCGCTGTCTCCACGTTCACTGTCGATATTTTCTGCAACTGTGCGGCATAGCGCATTGGCAATTCCGCCACCAGATTCACACCACCCTCACGCTGTACGACAGCAAGCGGTGTGCCGGGCTCTACATAATCGCCATTGGCAACAAGCAGTGTAGCAATGGCGCCCTTCATTGAGGATTTCAATGTAACCTTACCCTCACCAAAGTTACGTTTCATGCTCACAAAGCGCGCCTCGGCCTGACGATAGGCCGCCTCGGCAGCCTGGTATTCACGTTCAGACACAATCTTGTCGATGAAAAGATGTTTCTTACGCTCAAAATCGGCCTTTGCGAGTTCGTAGTTACTCTCGGCCTCGGCAAACTTTACGGCAGCATCATTGTCGGTAACATCACTGCCATCAAGATAGAACAAAGGCTCGTCGACAGACACTTGCATACCCGCAAGCACATTGCCCGCAAACTGCACCTTGCCGCTGGTGGTAGCAACAATTGTAGTGAAATCACTTGGATGAGCCTCTACCTTAGCAGCAACCTTCACTGCACCCGCAAAGTTGCTTTCAGCAGCAATCTCTGTTGCAAAATCAATCTTCCAACTCTGTTCCTTCGCAAAAGAGACATCGCCGCTCTTTGCCGGTGTCTCGCCACCATGACCGGGATGAGGGGCATGGCTATGACCGTGAGAATGACCGGAATGGCTATCCTCTTCGTGACTGTGGCCTTCGTGTGAGTGTGAATGACCTGAATGATTATGTCCGTGTGCATGCTCATCGCAATGCTCTGTCACGGCAACATCAAAGTGCGCAGTCTCCTCGCCAATTGTTACATAAAGCATTCCCTCGCCAACAGTTTCGGGGGTTAGTTCAAAGTGGAACTTGCCCTGAGGATGAGCATGGGCTGTGGCGGTGTGGCTTTTGCCGCCGGCTCTCAGCAACAAGCTAGCCTCATCGGCCTGCAGCGGCTTGAAATTTGACAGGTCTGTGGCATAGAGCGTGATGCAGGCCTTCTTGCCCACCTCAAGGCCTTCGTGCTGCAAAAAGAACTCGGCATTGTGTGTATAAGCAGTATAGCAGTGCATGTGGAGATGCTCCTCGTGAGCGTCTGCACCTTGATGAGTGTGCCCCGCGCATCCGCACAAGGCAACCATAGCAACAAAAATAAAAAGTATCTTTTTCATAGTAATCTGTTTTATAAACCATAGGAGTTTTGCGGAAGAATTACCCCTTAATATATTTTTTTGCCCACTCCTTGTCAACATAGTTCTCGAGGAGCGTACATGCGTGTGCACTGAAATCCAGTCCATTTGACATTATCGCATTCCACTCTGCCACAGTGAGTTGTGCGAGAGTCTCGCGTGTCACACAATTCTTGACAAGACCATAGAGCACACCGGCATTGAAGTTGTCGCCTGCACCAACGGTACTCACCACATCGACCTGCTTCACGGGGTAAACAGCATTCACACCACGTGTAAAGAACCTTACATCGCCACCACCATTGGTAAAGATGAAGTTGGGGCAATAGAACTTTATCTTCTGATTATATATCTTCTCAGCATCGTCCATCTCATAGAGATACCTGAAATCATCGGCCGAGCCGCGAACGATGTCGGCAAGTTCAAGATTTTCAATCAGCGCCTCGGCAAGTTTAATGCGTTCATTGACATGGTTTTTCCTGAAGTTGATATCATAGAACAGCACTGCACCCTGCTCGTGAGCATACTCAAGAAAAGCCTTAGTCTTGCTTCGCAACACAGGATTCAATACAAAATATGAACCATAAACAACAATATCGCCCTCTTTTATTACCGGGAACTCCACCTCAAGACGGTTATTGGGGTAATCCTTGTAAAAAAGATACTCCGCATCATTGTTCTCATTCAAGAAGGCAAGGGCAAGCGGTGACTTGCCACCGGAGAAACTGCATACAGCCGACGAACCCACATTGTTATCGCGCAGATGCTCAAGTATTATATTACCTATGCAGTCATCTCCCACCTCGCTGATAAATTCGGTGTCAACGCCACAGCGCCCCAAAGAGATTACACAATTATACACAGACCCCCCGGGCACCGCCTTCACAGGTGCATTATTCTTGAACAATATATCAAAGACAGTCTCTCCAATACCTATTACCTTAGCCATTTTCTTAGTTTCTACTTTATTAAATCTTCAAGTTCTTTCAAGTTGTTTGCCACAACCATATATTTCTCAAACTCACCACGCACAAAACCGGCCTGCAGCATATCGTCAAGGGTGGCGCATAGGGAGTTCCAGAATCCATTCACATTGTAAAGCACCACACGCTTTGTGTGATAACCGATCGTTGCAGCCGCCATGACGTGGAATATCTCATCAAGAGTGCCCACACCACCCGGCAGAGCAACAAGAATATCACTGCGTTCAAGCATTATATCCTTACGTTCGCTCAAATTGCGACAAGGCACCTGCTCATCGAGCAAAACGCTCACACGGTCACGCTCCACAAGAATGTCGGGAACCACACCAACCACACGGGCACCGGCAGTCTTCGCAGCCTTTGCCGTAGCTTCCATAAGGCCGAAACGTGCACCGCCATAAACAAGTGTCGCACCCAGACGACCAAGCATCGTTCCCACCTCTTTAGCAGCCTCAAAATAACCGGGAGCAATATTCTCCGACGCGGCACAAAAAACAGCAACGCTCTTCATATCCTACAAAGTCTGCATATCATTAAGGCGCTTATACACACCGTTCAACTCAATAAGTTCATCGTGCGTGCCACGCTCTACAATCTCACCGTCTCGCATAACGCAAATCTCATCGGCATTCTTGATGGTTGACAACCGGTGTGCAATGGCAATGGTTGTACGCGTCTTCATCAGTCGCTCAAGAGCCTCCTGCACAAGACGCTCACTCTCGGTATCGAGCGCAGATGTTGCCTCATCGAGAATAAGTATAGGCGGATTCTTCAGAATTGCGCGTGCAATGCTTATTCGCTGACGCTGACCACCGGAGAGACGGCAGCCCCTATCACCTACATTGGTTTCATAGCCATCCTCGGTAGCCATAATGAAATCGTGCGCATTTGCAATCTTCGCAGCCTCAATCACCTGCTCCATTGTTGCGTTCTCTACGCCAAAGGTGATGTTGTTGTAGAAAGTGTCATTGAACAGAATGGCCTCCTGGTTCACATTTCCGATGAGAGCACGCAACGACCTAACTTTCATATCCTTCACATTCACTCCGTCAATGCAAACCTCACCCTTCTCAACATCATAATAACGTGGAACAAGGTCTACAAGAGTAGATTTTCCACTGCCCGACTGGCCAACCAACGCCACAGTCTTGCCCTTTTCAATCTTCAGGTTTATATTCTTGAGGACATCACGCTCGCCATCGTATGAGAATGTCAAATTCTTGAACTCGACACCCTCATTCACATCGGAGAGCTCCACACCCTTTTCACCATCAACTATCGGATTCTCGGCCTTCAGTATCGCATCGACACGCTCCATTGAAGCCAAACCTCGTGGTATACAGTATGACGCCTTTGAGAGTTCCTTCAGCGGATTGATGATGCTATACAGCATTGTCAGATAGTAGATGAATGACGGAGCAGAAATAATTGAGTTCTCACTGAGAATAAGTGTTCCACCAAACCACAGCACAATTACAATTACACATGTTCCCAAGAACTCACTCATTGGATGAGCCAATGCCTGGCGCATAGTAACACGCATAACCGCATTGCGCAACTCATTACAGCACATCTTGAAACGGCCAGACATCTTCTTCTCGGCAACAAAGGCCTTTACAATGCGTAAACCGCCGACAGTCTCTTCCATCTGCGACGTTGTCTCACCGAACCTCTGCTGCACAATTAGCGATTTTGCCTTCAGTTTGCGCCCGACAGTACCCATAATCCAACCTACCAGCGGCATTACAAGAATAGTAAACAAAGTCAGTTCCCAACTGACATAAAGCAATGTCGCAAAGTATATGACAATGAATATCGGGTTCTTTATGAGCATATCGAGCGAAGTCACAATAGAGTTCTCGACCTCGATGACATCACCTGTCATACGCGCAATTATATTACCCTTCTTCTCTTTTGAAAAGAAGCCCAGGGGCAGCGACACCACCTTGTCATACATTTGTGTTCGCAAATCACGGACAATTCCGGTACGCAAGGGAATTATGGCTGCCGACGACGCAAAGTAACTCGCAGTCTTGAGCAGAGTCATAAGTATCAGGAACACACCAAGCAGCATCAGCATCGAAGACGCGCCATTCTCGGCAACAAAATCATTCATATAATACTGCACATTGTTCATCAGCACATCCTTTGCATTGTCCGAGTTTACAGTACTCCACTCAACAAATTCAACCTCAACCGGTTCTGTCACCTTGAACAATATCTGAAGAATCGGTATCAACACCATAAACGAAAAGACATTCAACACAGCCGACAGCAATGTAAACACCACCGACAGTATCAGATATTTCTTGTAAGGCGGTACAAACCGTCTCAAGACTTTAAAGAATTCCTTCATATAAGAAAGTTTTTGTTTACTCGTGTAAAAAAGTTTTCCCGGCAAAGTTACGTTATTTTTATTATAAAATATACTATAAATTCAAGTAATTGACATTGCCACCTCAAAATATGGATACAACACAAAAGGGTTACCGGCAATAAAAACTGACACATTCTTATTGCCGGTATTAGAAAAAACAACTACTTTTACAATTGCGAAAAACAGAACAATCAAATGGGAAGAAAAAAATTTTCACAAAAAGAATTCGATGTCATACGCAAATTGCTCGGCAGCAAGATGCGCGCAAACCGTGCACAGCAGAAAATCATACGCCACACCCTGCGCACAGTCTTTGAGTTCAATATATCAGATTTCAACATACAGGGGCAGGCCTTTGGCCCAGCCGACCTTGACGAGTGCCTGCGCCGAGGACGTATACACGTGCTTGACGATGCCACAATAGAAGCTATGAAACTGCGCCATGCCGAGAAGAGACTGCACGACGAGGCCGTGCAACAGGCCGAGGCCATTGCCGACGGCGAAACAGTCGACTGGCAGAAAGTACTGGAAGAGTGGAACGAATACTACAAAAACAACCCTGAGCAACAAGGTTAAGGTGAAAGGTGAAAGGTGAAAACGGAAATCTCAAAACATCCGTTTTTACCTTTCAGTTTAACCTAAACCATCCCCAGTTTTTTGGCAAATTCCCAAATGACCATTCCGGCGGTGACCGATACATTGAGCGAATGCTTTGTACCGAACTGCGGGATTTCTATTGCACCATCCGAGGCATCCACAACCGTCTGTTGCACACCCTTGACTTCGTTGCCAAGCACAACGGCATATCGTTCACCGGGGACCGTCGCAAAATCCTGCAACGCAATGCTGCCCTGGCACTGCTCAATTGAATATATCCTATAACCCTGTTCACGCAATGCAGCAACAGCATCCATTGTAGACCCAAAATATTGCCAATCCACCACATCCTCGGCTCCGAGAGCGGTCTTGTGAATCTCGGCACTGGGGGGCGTTGCCGTTATGCCACACAGCATTATACGCTCTACACGAAAGGCGTCGCTCGTGCGAAAAACAGACCCCACATTGTGGAGGCTGCGTACATTGTCAAGCACAACCACCAACGGGAGTTTCTCTGCTCGGGCAAAAGCATCGCGGTCAATGCGCCCCATCTCCGTTACAAGTTTCTTCCTGTTCATAGATATTTGTTCCAGTCTGTTTTTCTCATATCCCCCTCAGTGTCATATGCTGTATTCAACGCAAGGGCTGCAGCAACATTGTGCGACACGTGTCCGTTCTTTGATATCTTGAGATAGTCCCAAAGCAGGTTGCGGTAATCGGGGTGAGCACAATTCTCAATCAACAGGCGGGCACGTTCATCGGGCCCCTTGCCGCGCAGGTCGGCAACGCCCCACTCCGTTGCCACAACACGCACATCATGTTCTGTGTGGTCGGCATGTGTCACCATTGGCACAATTGAACTTATGGCGCCACCTTTCTGTGTCGAAGGAGTCATGAATATCGAGATATACGCATTACGTGCAAAATCGCCCGAACCGCCAATACCGTTCATAAGGCGTGTACCACCGATATGCGACGAGTTGACACAGCCATACAAATCGACAGCAATAGCCGTGTTCATTGCAATGAGGCCAAGACGGCGTATCACCTCGGGGTGGTTGGAAATCTCTGACGGACGCAGAATAAGCCTGTCGCGGAAGAAATCGAGATTGTCATAGACGTGCTGCAGACACTCCTGGCTCAGCGACAGCGAACAGGTACTGCCGGCATTTACACGACCTTTCTCCATCAGTTCAATGACCGAATCCTGCAAAACTTCGGAATAGAGGTCAAGTGGAGGTAATTCGGAACAATTCTCAAGCGCCTTGAGCACAGCATTGGCAACATTGCCTATTCCACTTTGAATGGGCAAACCTGTAGCAGGAATCATCCCCCTCTTCAAATCGCCAAGAATGAAATTTGCCACATTCTCACCAATCTTGCGGGTAACAGGGTCAAGTTCTTTGAACACCACCTGTTCGTTCGGCAAATAGACTTCGACAATTCCCACGACTTTCTTTGGGTCTACCTGAACGTATGGTTTCCCAATCCTGTCCGAAGCCTTGTATATAGGTATTTCGGTGCGATAGGGTGGGTCTTTGGGTTCATATACATCATGCAAACCCATTGTGCGGTGATATGTATTGCGCTCAATGATAATCCTGTCGGCAAGATTGGCGACAGTCTGTCCAATGCCACCGGCAGTTGTCAGATAGACCTTCCCATCGGGGGTTATGTCTATTGCCTCAAGAATGGCAACATCAACCTTTCCCAAATAACCATAGCGCAAATCCTGCGCCATAAGCGAGAGATGCAGGTCGGTGTATATAATCTCTTTATTGTTGATTGCATCACGCACTGTAGAATTTGAAATGAACGGTGCCCTGAAATTCAATGCTTTGGCGCGTGTGAGCACACCGTCGATAGAGTCGCCCGTAGAGGCTCCTGTAAACAGGTTAATCTTAAAAGGTCTGCCTGCAGCATGAGCCTCTTCGGCACGCTTTGCAACCTCAGGGAGTACAGTCTTGGGGGTTCCCGAAAGGGTAAAGCCACTTATTCCCACACTATCTCCGTTATTTACGTAACATGCAGCCTCGGCGGCTGTGATAATAGGGTAATTCATAGCAACTGTCTTTAATAATCAATATTTTCGGTTAAATATTTCAGAGTACAGGAATGCCCGTTTGGCATCGGACTTGCTGCCAAATTTCACCAATCGTTCCCTTCTGACAGGTTCCGGGCTCTCCTTTTCGGGTTCCGATGGCGCTGCAACCCGAGCCGGTTTTTGCACACTATGCCTTTGCGGTCCCGGTTCCCGGGCCGGGCGCTTGGGAGCGACAACAGTTGGAGTTGGCGCCGGCACAGACTCACTCCTCTCCGGTTCCAGAATCTCTATTGACGGAAAACTTTCGCCGAAAGGCTTTCCACCGTCATTCCCCGGAGTTGCCCCCAGGCTCTTCACGACATACACAACCAGGTATACTGCACCAAATATCAGAATAGAGACTATCGAACTCATAATCATTCATTTTTTTTGGCGACAAACTTGGCGAGCATCTCATCAAAGACCTCACCGCGTGTCAAACGACCATCTTTCAGGCATATGATATCCACCTCGCCCTTCAGCATCAGTGCACCGTCGGCAAGGTTATATATATCCTGCAAGAATACAAGTTTTGCCCCCTTGCGGACTGTGTTTATACACACAACAAACCTGTCACCGCCGCGCAAGGGACGCTTATACTGCAAGGTTATCTTTGACACCATCATGTCAAAGCCCTGTGTGTGCATCTGAGAAAAACTCCCGCCAATGTGCTCAAGAAACTCATGACGTGCATACTCAAGATAGTGCTGATAGTTGGCATTGTTTACCACACCCTGAATGTCGCACTCATAGTCGCGCACCTTCATTTCCAGCCTGTAGATGTAATTTTCCATAAAATATGCATATTTCTACCGCGAATATACAACAATAAAATAATTAATGGGATTTTTTAAGAAATTTATAGATATTATTTGCTATTTTTAGGACAAACACAGAAAATGTACTGCACCCGCTGTGAAATATTCAAGTAAACTTGATATTATTTTGCCCGTTTGTTGCTATTTTTGCAATGGTTGAAACAAATGGAAGCGAAAGATATTCAAAATATATACGCATCTCATCCCGGGGTCGAAGCCCTGATGCAGTTGCGGGAAGAGGGGGGTAAGAAGCGCATTCTCCTTGAGGGATTATTGGGCAGTTCGGTTGCAATGACACTCTGCGGTCTCAAGCAACGCGCCCCCGAGCAGACAATGCTTGTTGTGATGAACGATGCCGAGGAGGCCGGATATTTCTACCACGACATGATGCAGATTACCGGTGATGGCAGCATACTGTTCTTTCCGTCATCGTTCCGCCGCGCCATGAAATATGGACAGGAGGATGACGCCAACCGCATTCTGCGCACCGAGGTCATGAGCCGTCTTGCCAACCGCCGCCGCAAGGAGGGACTTGTCATTGTCACACACCCCGACGCCCTTGCCGAGAAGGTGGTGTCGCAACAGCAACTCGAAGAGAAGACTCTCACAATAGCAGTCGGCGACTGCATCGGCCGCGACGAAGTAGAAAAGAGACTCGCTGCACTGAAATTCAAGGAGGTAACCTATGTATACGAGCCCGGTGAGTTCGCCGTACGAGGCAGTCTCATCGATATTTTCTCCTTTTCATCGGAATATCCCTACAGAATAGATTTCTTTGGTGACGAGGTTGAGAGCATAAGGACATTCACCGTAGAGGACCAACTTTCAAAGGAGCGTACCGACGAGGCCACCATAGTCCCCAAACTCAGCGGCAGCCAGGCGGTAGCAATAACAGAGTTCCTGCCAAAGAATGCCATTCTTGTGACAAAGGACATTGCTTTTGTCAAAGGATGCATTGACAAGCTCAACAATGAAGGCTTCACGCTGCAAGCAAAACTGTCGGACGATGCACTGCCCCAAATGCCGGAACTCATGAGCGCAGACGAACTTGAGCTGTATGCCAAGAGAACCAGGCATTGGGAACTGCGGCCGCAATCCAACGGCAATAGTACAAAGGTCAAGTTCAATACATCGCTCCAACCGCTGTTCCACAAGGATTTTGATCTTGTAAGCCAGAATTTCAAGCGCCTGCTCAATGAAGGATACAGACTTATACTCCTCACCGATGACCTTCACCAGGCCGACCGCCTGAAAGCCATTTTCGAGGAACGCGGCGAGGAGATTCCATTCACGCCCATCGGGCACACGATACACGAGGGATTTTGCGACAACACGTTAAAAATCGCCCTTTTCACCGATCATCAACTATTCGGGCGATTCCACAATTTCCGCCTGCGCAGCGAACGCGCACGTAACGGCAAGGCTGCACTCACCATCAAGGAACTCAAAGAGTTCGGCATTGGTGACTACATAGTACACATTGATCACGGCATTGGCAAGTTCGGCGGTCTGGTACGCATTCCAAACGGTGGAGTGACCCAAGAGGCCATCAAACTCATATACAAGAACGACGATGTTGTCTTTGTCTCAATCCACAACCTGCACAAGATATCCAAGTATAGAGGCAAGGAGGGCGATGCACCACAGGTAAGCAAACTGGGTACCGGTGCTTGGGAGCGGATGAAGGAGCGTACCAAAAACAAGATAAAGGACATTGCCCGCGACCTCATCAAACTATATTCGCAACGCTACAAAGAGGAGGGTTTTGCCTTCTCACCCGACAGTTATCTGCAAAACGAACTTGAGGCAAGTTTCATATACGAGGACACCCCCGACCAGTTCAAGGCAACCAACGAAGTCAAGCAGGACATGGAGCGCAAGCGCCCTATGGACCGCCTCATCTGCGGCGACGTGGGCTTTGGAAAGACCGAGGTGGCAATACGCGCCGCCTTCAAGGCTGCAACCGACGGCAAACAGGTGGCAGTACTTGTACCCACCACCGTCTTGGCCTACCAGCACTACCTTACCTTCAAGGAGCGGCTCAAGGATTTCCCCTGCGACGTGCAGTATTTGAGCCGTGCCCGCAATGCATCGACCACAAAGAAAGTGCTCGAGGAGATAAAAGAAGGCAAGGTCGACATTGTCATCGGCACTCACAAACTCACAAGCAAAGAGGTCAAGTTCAAAGACTTGGGACTGCTCATCATCGACGAGGAGCAGAAGTTCGGTGTTGCCGTGAAAGAGAAACTGCGCCAGTTCAAGGTAAACGTGGACACGCTCACAATGACGGCAACCCCAATCCCGCGTACCTTGCAGTTCTCCATCATGGGAGCGCGCGACCTGTCAATCATACAGACACCGCCACCCAACCGCTACCCCATCCACACCGAGATACACAATTTCGATGCCGAGGTGATAAAAGAGGCCATCAACTTTGAGTTGAGCCGCAACGGACAGGTTTTCTTCATCACCAATAGGATATCGGGCATGGAAGAACTTGCCAATATGATAAGGCGTCACATACCCGACGCACGCGTGTGCATAGGTCACGGACAGATGGAACCCGCAGAACTTGAAAAGAGACTGTATGAGTTCATAAACCACGACCACGATGTACTCATTGCCACCTCCATTGTCGAGAACGGCATAGACATACCCAATGTAAACACCATTATCATTAACCAGGCGCAGAATTTCGGTCTGAGTGACCTGCACCAGATGCGCGGCCGCGTGGGACGTGGCAAGCGCAAGGCCTTCTGCTACATGCTCACCCCGCCACGTGAGAGTCTCAACACCGATGCACGCCGCCGTCTGGAGGCTATCGAGAGTTTCAGCGAACTTGGCAGCGGAATGAGCATCGCAATGCAGGACCTCGACATACGCGGCGCGGGCAACCTTTTGGGTGCCGAGCAGAGCGGCTTCATTGCCGACCTGGGATATGAAACCTACCAGAAGATTCTTGCCGAGGCGGTTCAGGAACTAAAAGAGGATGAGTTTGCCGATATTCTCATGCAGGAGGAGAACGAGACAGCTACAGACAATTATGTAAAGGAGTGCTTTGTAGAGAGCGATCTTGAACTGTTGTTCCCGGCCCTTTATGTCCCCGACAGCAACGAGCGCATACTGCTGTACCGCGAACTCGACTCGCTCACCGACAGCAGGGAGATTGAAGCATTCAAAGCAAGGATGAAAGACCGTTTCGGTGCGATTCCCCAAGAGGGCGAGGAACTCATCAGGGTTGTCACTATGCGTCACAGAGCACAGAAACTGGGTATTGAAAAGATATTTCTCAAAGGTGGCAGGATGAACCTTTTCCTTGTGGACACACGCAACGAGCGCTACTACACAAGCGAACTCTTCGGTGCCATCATGAACTATATCCCCACAAGCCAGTTCAAGTGCAAGGTGCGAGAGGGCGACGGCCGCTGCATAATCACCGTTGAAAACGTGAAAAACGTAGAGACGGCGCTTGCTTTCATTGAGGAGATGCAACGGCACGCAAACATTTCAAGACCATAGCAATCTCATACTGAACAAAGCGAAGTATCTCTTGAGATTTTTTACATACGTTCAGAATGACAGACGATTACCTAATAGAAACAACCATAAAACAATATGAACATGAGAAAGACAAGACTATTCGGTTGCATAGCAGCAGCCATCATGCTGTCAGGAAGCGCCATTGCGCAGAACAACGGTGGCATCGACCCGCAAATGCTCAAGGAGCTGAGCGATAGCTACAACCCCACAACCGCCGAGAAGGCACTGCAGAACATTCTGCTCTCGCAGCCTATCAAGGAACTGGCACTGAACCAGGAGAACCTCAACGAGCTGGACACCTATTTCAGCCACAGCGTGCCATCAAAAGGCATCACCAACCAGAAATCATCGGGCCGTTGCTGGCTTTTCACCGGTCTCAACGTAATACGCGCAAAGATGATTGCAAGCGAAAACCTCGGTGCATTCGAGTTCTCACAGGTCTACAATTTCTTCTTCGACCAGTTGGAGAAATCGAACCTCTTCCTGCAGGGCATCATCGACACACGCAAGAACCCCATTGATGACCGCACAGTGGAGTGGCTCCTGAAACACCCGCTCAGCGACGGCGGCACATTTACCGGCGTTGCCGACCTTGTTGCAAAATATGGCGTAGTACCTAAAGGCGTAATGAAGGAGACATATACCAGCGACAACACAAGCGCATTCTCGTCGCTGCTCACACGCAAGTTGCGCGAGTTCGCCATCGAGCTTCGCCAGGCACACGAGAACGGAGCGAAGGAGAAAGAGTTGCAGAAGATGAAAAAAGAGCAGCTGAAGGTCGTTTACAAGATGCTTGCCAATGTATATGGTGTCCCCCCCACAGAATTCATGTGGGCACCAAAGGAGGCAAACGGCAAATACCGTGAGGAGCCACAACTCTACACCCCAAAGAGTTTCTATGAGAAGTATGTTAACATAAACATGCAGGACGACTACATTATGTTCATGAACGACCCAGCACGTCCATACTGGAAGAGTTATGAGATTGAATATGACCGCCACCTTTATGACGGACACAACTGGCTCTACATCAACCTCCCAATCGAGGAAATAAAGGCTATGGCCATTGCATCAATCAAAGACAGCACAATGATGTATTTCTCTTGCGACGTTGGCAAGTACCTCAACTCGGAGCGCGGTACACTCGACCTTGCCAACTTCAACTACGAGGAACTCTTTGGCATTGAGTTCGGCATGGACAAGCGCGAGCGCATAATGTCGTTCGACAGTGGCTCTTCGCACGCAATGACACTCATGGCCGTAGACCTTGACAAGGACGGTAACCCCAAGAAGTGGCAGGTAGAGAACAGTTGGGGTGCGAAATCGGGCTTCAACGGCACACTCATAATGACCGACGAATGGTTCAATGAGTACATGTTCCGCCTTGTAGTGGATAAGAAATATGTTCCCGCAAAGGTTCTTGACGTTCTCAAGCAGAAACCAATCATGCTTCCGGCTTGGGACCCAATGTTCACGCCCGAACAGTAACACAATGAAACGCTGCCCGCATAGGCAGCGTTTCATTGTTAAAACCGATTACACCATTCGTAATTATTAATGAATTGCCACACCATATCAGCAAAAAAGGAAATACTTTTGCAGCCGGAAAATAAAAATACGGAAAAAACAAAGATATACAAATATGACACACAACTACAGTTTCAAGAGCATGGTGAAAAAATATGTGAACAGCAGCGTTGTTCTCATTGTGTGCGCCATACTTGCTCTTGTCCTTGCAAACACACCGTTCAAGGAAGGATTCTTCAGTTTCTGGAACCAAGAGGTTTGCCTCTCTATCGGCAAATTCAATCTCTTCAGTCACAACGGGCATCCAATGACACTCATTCAGGTTATCAACGACTTTCTGATGGCCATATTCTTCCTGTCAGTGGGACTCGAAATAAAGCGCGAGATACTTGTCGGCGAACTCTCTTCGGCAAAGAAGGCAATGTTACCAATCATTGGCGCGTGTGGCGGTATGCTCATCCCTGTAGTCTTCTTTTGGCTCACCTGCCCCAATGACCCCGACATGATGCGAGGCGTTGCCATTCCAATGGCAACGGACATTGCATTCTCGCTTGGAGTGCTCTCAATCTTTGACAAGAGAGTTCCCATTGGCCTGAAGATTTTCCTTGCCGCACTTGCAGTTGCCGATGACCTGGGCGGCATCATTGTAATCGCACTTTTCTATTCATCAACGATAGACCTCAATTACCTGATGCTTGCAGGTGCGTGTGTCGCACTACTCATCATCGGCAACAACAGAAAGATAATGTCAAAGAACTTCTACCTTGTAACAGGCCTTGTACTTTGGTACCTTATGCTCAACTCGGGCATACACTCAACCATAGCCGGTGTCATTGTAGCATTCTGCGTTCCCGGCTCGCTACGCAAGGGGGCCACACGCTACATTGAACGCATAAAGGAGAACATCAAAACCTTCAACGAAGTTCACACTGTAGGCAAGCACCACACAGCAATACTCACACACGAGGAGATTCACAAACTAAAGAGCATTGAGTCGGCAGCCGACAAACTCATCAGCCCGCTGCAGGAGTTCGAGGACAGCCTGCACAACATCATCGGCTACTTCATCATCCCGCTCTTTGCATTTGCGAATGTGGGCATAGACCTCTCTGCAATGAGCATTGGCAGCCTCTTTGGCGGCATTGGGCTATCCGTTATCATTGGACTGGTTGCCGGCAAATTCATTGGCGTATTCACATTCTCATGGATTGCCATCAAACTTGGATTTGTACAGTTGCCACAGGGAGCCGACTGGAAGTCATTTGCATCGGTATGCATGCTGTGCGGCATCGGTCTCACAGTGTCAATCTTCATCGCCGACCTCTCCTATGCAGCACTGGGCAATGGCACAACACTGCTTGCCGAGGCTAAGTTGGGCATTCTTTGCGGTTCGCTAATTTCGGCTGTAGCGGGCAGCCTTCTGCTCAGCCGTTACCTGCCCAAAAAGGCATAAGCAAAAAGAATATACGAAAAAAGGAGTTGCGACGCAACTCCTTTTTTCGTATCAATACTTTTCATTCGCCAAGCGCCACGCACACAGGAAGGCTGCGCGAACGATGTCTGTCATCTTCTCATAATCTATTTTATCTGCTGTGTCCGAGGGGAGATGATAATCTGGGTGTCCCTCGGTATGATACCACACAACAGGAACTCCGCTTTTGGCAAAATAGGCATTGTCGCTGCCGCCTGTGGGGTTGTCCCACGCGCGATAATCGGGCACAAAAGAGAAGTTGCGGACAGCCATATCCTCTTTCAACCAGTCGCCGAAAACGGGGTGCGATGCCGTGTAGAAATAGGTCAGATGTTTTGGATTCTCAACCGGACCACGACCTATCATATCAAAATTAATATAGGCCGAAACGTCCGATAAAAAGGAACAATTCTCAACAAAATGACGTGAACCGAGCAAGCCTATCTCTTCACCGTCCCAAAAGGCGAATATTATACTGCGCTCGGGCTTTTTGCCTGCCGTCTTGACGGCTCTCGCAATCTGCAACACTGCCGACACGCCCGAGGCATTGTCATCGGCACCATTATAGCAACTGTCGCCATCTACCGCCACGCTAATACCCAAATGGTCATAATGCGCACCCACGACAACAAACTCATTGCTCTTGCCGGGTATTACAGCCAGTATATTGTTCATGGCACAGCCATCAACAGCGAACGGTTGTAGATAGCCGTCACTTCCAAACGGCTTTATGCCCCACTGCTTGAGCAGGGATACAATATATGCAGCAGCCTTGCGACCGCCCTCTTCACCGGCATCACGCCCCTGCAAGGAGTCGGACGCAAGTGTTTCTACAAAAACCCGGGCATCGGATGATAGAATTGTACGGTATCCGCGCTCTATGTATTTTTGAGAAGATACACCTAAAGGATAGAGTGACAGAAGGGCAACAACCAGTTGTAAAAGTCTCGACATGACAACAATATTTTATTTAGCACAAAAATAGTTCATTTGGTTATAGAATGCAACCGGAATGAATAAAAAACAGAGGCTGCACCCCACCTAAGGCCATTTGTATGGCATATAAATTAACGCACTAAACATCAACACAATAGGCAAGGCATGAGAAGAACAAAAACGTTCTCAACAACCTGTTGAAAACTTTATTTTATTTTTCTTTTGAAAATTGTGGGGAATTGTGGGGAATTGTGTAATTTTGAAACGAATATTATATTTTCGGTTAAAAGTATGCGTTTCATTGGTAATATAGAGGCAAAAAGCGACAGCAAAGGCAGGGTGTTCCTACCGGCCTGTTTCCGCCACATCCTGCAAGAGTCCGGCGGCGGAAAGGTTATGCTACGCAAGGATGTATACCAGGATTGCCTTGTGCTCTACCCCGAAAAGAGTTGGAACGAACAGCTTGACCTGCTACGTAGCCGTCTCGACCGCTGGAACGCTGCACACCAGATGATATTCCGTCAGTTTGTTGCCGATGTGGAAGAACTGAGCATTGACAGTAACGGCCGCATTCTGTTGCCAAAGCGATATATGGCAATGGCAGGCATCACTCAAGAGGTGCGTTTCATTGGCATGGACGACACCATTGAGATTTGGGCTAAAGAAAAGTTGGACAAACCGTTTATGGACCCGGCCGATTTTGGTCGAGAACTTGAAAAGATTATGACGACCGAGAAAGGAGGCCACAATGAATAATCCCGAAGTATACCACACCCCGGTGTTGCTCAAAGAGAGCGTGGACGGAATGGAGATTGCTGCAAATGACACCTGTATAGACGTGACATTCGGCGGTGGAGGACACTCGTGCGAGATACTCTCACGCCTTGGCGCAAAGGGACATCTCTACAGTTTTGACCAGGATGCCGATGCAGAGCAGAACGCGCCCGACGACAAGCGTTTTACCTTTGTACGCGGAAACTTCAGGTTTATCTACAATTTCATGCGCTATCATAACGCCACAAAGGTTGATGCAATATTGGCCGACCTGGGCGTGTCGGGGCACCATTTCGACGATGAGACACGTGGTTTCTCGTTCCGCTTTGACGCCGATCTGGATATGCGAATGAACAAGCGAGGGGGCGAAACGGCAGCCGACCTATTGAACCGTGCAACAGAGGAAGAACTCACAAGAATATTCAAACTTTATGGCGAGTTGAACTGTGCACGCAAACTGGCGGCAAGGATTGTAAAGACAAGGGGCGAAAAGCCAATAACACGCGTCAATGAACTTATTGAGATAGCAAAACCATTCTGCCCGCCGCAACGCGAAAAGAAGGAGATGGCAAAAGTTTTCCAGGCGCTGCGTATTGAAATCAACAAGGAGGTTGAGGCACTGCAGGAGATGCTCATAGGTGCAAAAGACCTGCTGAAACCCGGCGGCCGTCTTGTGGTAATCACCTATCATTCGATAGAAGACCGCATAGTAAAGAACTTTATGAAAAGCGGTAATTTCGAAGGCAAGGTGGAAAAGGATTTCTTCGGCAACACCACATCGCCATTCGACACAAGGAAGGTCATTGCACCAACCGACGAGGAGATGGAGCGCAACCCGCGCTCGCGCAGTGCAAAACTAAGAATCGCAATAAAAAAAGGAGACTGAATAATGGGCAAGAAGAAGAAAAAACGCAAGGAAGGCATATTCAACACCATCATGGGTGGACGAATATTCAGCATATTCACAAACAACGCATTGCTCATGGGGTTGATTGTACTCTACAGCTTCCTTTATGTAGGCAACCGCTACCAGCACGAGCAGGAGATTGTGAAGATATACAAACTCAACAAGAGAAAGAACGAAATAAGAAACAACCTGTTGACAATAAAAAGTGAATTTGCATACCAATGCCGACTGTCAGAGATTGAAAAACTGCTGACCGAAAAAGGAAGTGAATTCCGTGCTCTACCCGACCCACCTTATATAATAAATAAAAACAACTGAAAATGTTCAAGTTCCGCAAAGATGTCATTATCCGTTTCAACCTGTTGGTGATATTCCTGTTCACCACAATGGGTATCATTATTATTGGCAAGGCTGCAATAATAATGTTCATCGAGCGTGACGACTGGAATAAGATAAAAGAGAAGAACATCAAGCACAATGTGCCCATTGAGGCGCACAGAGGCAACATACTCTCTGATGACGGAGGGCTCATCGTCAGCACATTGCCCAGATACAGAATGTTCTTTGACTTTGAATACAGAAACCCCAATGACCTTGCAGACGAAGCGGCTGTCAATGCCCAGAGAGATTCAATCTGGAACAAGCACTTGAGAGAACTATGCATAGGGCTCAATGAAATACTCCCCGGAACAAGTGTCCAGGAACTTGAAGAGCGTTTCAGGATTGGACTCACTCCCAACAAGAAGGGAAGAAAAAGAGGTGGTTTCCAGCCCTACAGAGGTAGCATATCATACTCACAGTACCGCAAGATAAAGGAACTGCCCATAATACGGGAAGGCAAGAAACTGAGCGGCTGCTACACTAGAGAGGTCATTGAGAGAAAAAACATTCTCGGCAACACCGGAAACAGCACATTCGGTATTGTGAGAGATGTTGAGATAGACGGAAAGAAGAGCGTAGAGGTCAATGGACTCGAAAAGAAGTACAATGACTATCTGAAAGGCGAACCGGGATATGGAACAAAAGCAAAGATGAGAGGCAGGTATATCCTACGCGAGGACAAGCACCCCGTCAACGGTTTCGATGTGCAGACAACCCTCAACACCCGCATGCTCGACATTTGCCACAATGCCCTGGAGCACGTCTTGAGAGAGAAACACCTCGCCGCAGGATGGGCAATACTTATGGAGACAAAGACCGGCGACATCAAGGCTATCGTCAACCTCTCGCGCCACACAAAAGGCAACGACAGGGTTGAGTATATTGACACGATAGGCAGCATAAAGTACAACCGTACGGCAAATCACGCACTATGCGACCTAAATGAGCCGGGTTCGATATTCAAGACCGTTGCAATGACTGCAATGCTTGCCGATGGCAAACTGACCACGCAGGACTCTGTGATTGCATACGAGAGTATGATGCACAATTTCAATGGGCACAAGATAAGCGATGAAATGTACCGCGACAACGGAACAGGCAAGTACAGCATGAGTGACGCGATGATGTACTCATCCAACATCAGCATGGTGCAGTTCATAAAGAAAGCCTACCCCAAGAACCCCGAGGAGTACACAAATACCCTGCAGAGGTTTGGACTGACAGAGAACTACCACCTCACGGACAACGAAGAGACACCATATCTTACCTTGCCGGGCACAAAGCGCTGGAATGGATACAGCATGAACTCGATGTCGTTCGGCTACGCGGTTGGAATGACAGCCATAAACATGGTATCGTTCTACAACACCATTGCAAATGGCGGCAAGCAGATGAGGCCACGACTGGTAAAGGCAATCCTTGACAATGGAAAGGTTGTCGAGGAGTTCCCCACCGAAGTCATCAACGAGCAACTGTTCCCCAAAGAGGTTGCCGATGCGGTGACAGCCATGTTGGACTCTGTTGTCAACGGCATAAGCATTGACAAGGTAAACCCCTGGAGAAAAGGCAAGCGTGACGGAACAGGAAAGAATGCACACTCCGAGATGATGACCATTGCCGGCAAGACTGGAACAGCAAAGGCATATGACGGCAACAAGAAGTTGATGAGTTTCTGCGGCTTTTTCCCTGCCGAGGCGCCAGAGTACACACTCATAGTACAGATGATGTACGACTATGACATTGACCCGCAAAAGGACAGGAGCGCCTATGGCGGTGGAAGCACAGCGGCGCTTGTATTCAAGGAGATTGCCGAGAACATAATGAACGACAAGTTCTTCAGTCCGATAGAAGGAGCCATAGATCACAAGAATCCCACAATGCCAAGAATAAAACGAGGCATCATAAGTGACGCGGAGCATCTGCTTTCAACCATTGGAATACAAGACAGTCTTCCAAAGAGTGAAAAGGGCGAGCAATGGGGTGAAGTAAGGCTCGACAAGCAGGGAAAACCCCACGTATCGGCAAGAAGTGTTGACACAAGAATAGTGCCAAACGTAGAGGGCATGGGTGCAAAAGACGCCATCTATCTAATGCAGAAATGCGGTCTCAATGTAGTTATCAACGGATATGGCACTGTCAGATTGCAAAGCATACCGGCTGGCAGAAGGGCTATTGAAGGCGACACAGTGAGACTGAGACTGCAACCATAATAGTATTGAAACCTAAGGAATATATATAATGAAACTAAGTGAACTGTTAAGAGAGACACAAAGCACCAGAATGGTACTCCCCAAAGAGGAGGTAGATGTCCTGGGAATAAACATTGATTCGCGACTTGTACAGAAGGGAGATATGTTTATCGCCATAAGAGGTACGCAGACCGATGGACACCAATATATTGCAGCAGCCGAGGAGAAAGGTGCTGTTGCCATAGTCTGCGAAAAGACCCCCGACAGGCTCTCACCCGACGTTGCATATATTACATTCCCCAATGTGCAGAATATTACAGGTAAACTTGCCACCACATTCTTTGGCAATCCATCACAAAAACTGAAACTGGTGGGAGTTACAGGTACAAACGGCAAGACAACCATAGCCACACTGCTCTATGAACTGTTTCGCAAACTGGGACACCGTTGTGGTCTTTTGTCAACAGTGTGCAACTACATTGACGGCGCACCATACCCATCGACACACACCACACCCGATGCAATATCCCTGAACAGGATGCTTGCGCAGATGGTTGAGGCCGGTTGCGAATATGCCTTCATGGAGGTAAGTTCACACGCACTTGCACAGGAGCGCACAGGCGGGCTGGAGTTTGCAGGTGGCATCTTCACCAACCTCACCCGTGACCATATGGACTATCACGAGAATATGGAAAACTACCTGAAGGCAAAAAAGAGTTTCTTTGACAACCTGCCACGCAATGCCTTTGCCATCACCAATCTCGACGACAAGAACGGTTCTGTGATGGTACAGAACTGCAGGGGTGATGTAAAGAGCTACTCTACACGCACAATATGCGATTATAGAGCACGTCTTCTTGAGACACACCTTGACGGAATGTTGCTTGAATTCAACAACCGTGAATTCGCCACACTGCTCACAGGCCGTTTCAACATCAGCAACCTGCTCGCGATCTACGGCGCAGCGATAGAATTGGGCAAAGAGCCCGAGGAGGTGCTGCGCATAATGAGCACATTGAAACCCGTTTCGGGACGCTTTGAGGCACTTCACTCACCCGAAGGATTCTCGGCTATCGTAGACTACGCCCACACCCCCGATGCAATAAAGAACGTACTGAGCACGGTTAACGATGTCCTGCGTGGTCGCGGAAACATCATCACCGTCGTTGGCGCAGGTGGCAACCGCGACAAGGGCAAGCGCCCATTGATGGCAGCCGAGGCAGCAAAGGCAAGCGGGCGTGTCATTCTTACATCGGACAACCCACGCAACGAGGATCCGCAGGAGATTATCAACGATATGCTTGCAGGCCTTAACGATGAACAACGGAAGAAGACCATCGCAATAGTTGACCGCAGGGAGGCCATCAGAACAGCCTGCGCATTTGCCCGGAAGAATGACGTAGTGGTCATCGCCGGCAAGGGACACGAGAATTACCAGGAGATACAGGGCGTCAAGCACCATTTTGACGACAAGGAAGTTGTTAACGAAATATTCAACCAATAAGATATTATGCTGTACTATATTTTTGACATCTTTGCAAAGTCGGGCTTGCCAGGAGCAAGACTGATGCAGTATACATCGTTCCGTGCACTGCTCACTATTGTGATTTCACTTATCGTATCGGCATGGTTCGGCAGTTATCTTATAAAGTATTTCAAGAAAAAACAGATTACCGAAACGCTGCGCGAGTATGACAAGAACAACCTCAAGGCCGGTGTGCCCACAATGGGAGGCCTCATCATAATAATAGCAATCCTTGTCCCCTGTCTACTGTTCGGACGCCTTGAGAATGTATACATGCAGTTGCTTATAATAACAACTGTGTGGCTTGGCATACTTGGATTCGTTGATGACTACATCAAGACATTCAAAAAGGACAAGGACGGCATCCCCGGAAAAGTAAAGATTATAGCGCAGGTGGGACTTGGTCTGATAATAGGCTTGACTCTCTATTTGAGCCCACAGGCCGTAATGCGCGAGAACATCGTTGTAGAGAACACCAACAACACCGAGATTGTACAGCACAGGGCAAAATCGGAAAAACTCAACAAGACCACAATCCCGTTCATAAAGAACCATAACCTTGACTATAGCGAGATTATGTCATTCTGTGGCGACTACAAGGAGGAGGCCGGATGGGTTCTGTTTGTCATTGTAACGATTCTTGTTGTCACAGCCGTTTCAAACGGAGCCAACCTGAACGATGGAATGGACGGAATGCTTGCCGGCAACGCAGCAATAATAGGAGTGGCCCTGGCCATACTTGCCTATGTGTCGAGCCACGTCGACTGGGCCGAGTACCTGAATATAATGTTCTTGCCGGGCAGTGAGGAGATTGTAATATTTACCTTTGCATTCATTGGAGCGTTGATTGGTTTCCTTTGGTACAATGCATTCCCGGCACAAGTATTCATGGGCGACACCGGCAGTCTTACGATAGGAGGCATAATCGCCGTTGTGGCAATCATCATCCACAAGGAGATTCTGCTTGTCCTGCTATGTGGCGTGTTCGTTGTAGAGAACCTTTCGGTCATGGCACAGGTTGCCTACTTCAAGAAGGGAAAGAAAAAGGGTGTGAAGCAGCGCCTGTTCCGTCGTGCGCCACTGCACCATCACTACAATATTGAGGATGAGAAACTCGACAAGGAGTGCAAATATGTGTTCAAAGGACCCGAGAAACCATTGCACGAGGCGAAAATCACATTGCGATTCTGGATTGTAACGATTGTGATGGCAGCAATCACCCTTATGACATTGAAGATAAGATAATGGAGAAGAGAATCGTTATATTAGGAGGTGGCGAAAGCGGATGCGGAGCAGCCATTTTAGCCAAGAAACTGGGATTCGACGTGTTTTTGTCAGATTTCGGCGCTATAGCCGACAAGTACAAGCAGATGCTCGACGAGAATGCTATACCCTGGGAGGAACGCAAGCACACAAAGGGACTCATACTCAATGCAGGCGAGGTCATCAAGAGCCCCGGTATACCACATGAAGCCCCAATCGTTGTGCAGATAAAGAACGCCGGCATCCCCATTATCTCTGAGATTGAATTTGCGGGACGCTACACAAGAGCCAAGATGGTGTGCATCACCGGTAGCAACGGCAAGACAACAACCACCTCGCTCATATACCACATATTCCGCGAAGCGGGACTTGATGTCGGCTTGGCAGGCAATATCGGCAACAGCCTTGCATTGCAGGTGGCACAAGGTGACAGGGACTACTACATTGTGGAATTGAGCAGTTTCCAGCTCGACAATATGTACGAGTTCAGAGCAAACGTTGCGGTGCTTTTGAATATCACCCCCGACCATCTCGACCGCTACGGGTACAATATGCAGAACTACGTGGATGCCAAACTACGCATCTTGCAGAACCAGCGGCCCAATGATGCCTTCGTCTACTGGAACGATGACCCGATAATAAAGAGGGAACTACCCAAATATACTCACGGTAAACTCTATCCATTTGCCGAGAAGAGAACGGAAGGGAGCGCAGCCTACACTCACGAGGAGAAACTAGTCTTCACCGAACCAACCCCGTTCAACATGGAGTTGGAAGAGCTTTCCCTCACCGGCAAGCACAATCTCTACAACTCAATGGCTGCCGGCATATCGGCAAACGTTGCCGGAATACGCAAGGAGACAATACGGGAGGCCCTTAGCACATTCACCGGCGTGGAGCATAGGCTTGAAAAGGTGGCGACAGTGGATGGTGTGGAGTATATCAACGACTCAAAGGCAACAAATGTAAACAGTTGCTGGTATGCGCTGCAGAGCATGAAGAAAAAGACTATACTTATACTCGGCGGCAAAGACAAGGGCAACGACTACAGCGAGATATCAGAACTTGTGAAGAGCAAATGCACCGGACTCGTCTTTCTTGGAGCCGACAACAGCAAGTTGCTCGGTTTCTTCAAGGACTACGGATTGCCCATTGCTGACACACACAGCATTGAGGAGTGCGTTGCTGCGGCACACCGCATGGCAAAAAGCGGTGAAGTTGTACTGCTGAGCCCATGCTGCGCAAGTTTCGACCTTTTCAAGAGTTACGAGGATAGAGGCAGACAATTCAAGGAGTTGGTTCGTAAATTATAACACAATGGGAGGAGATAAATTAAAACGTATATTGTTCAAGGGTGATAAAGTCATATGGTTTGTCTTTATCACACTCTGCGCAATCTCCTGGGTGGAGGTATTCAGTGCAACCAGCCGCCAGACCTATGGCAGCGGAAGCTACTGGAGCCCAATCATCAAACACACCGGATTCCTCATTGGCGGCATTTTTGTGGCGTGGTTCATCCACAACCTCAAGGCACAATGGATTGACAAGGCAAGCAAGGTCATATACTGGGCCGGAATCATCGGACTCGTTCTGGCGCAGATATTGGCTCTGTTTGGGCTGTCAAAACTCAACGGCAGTGCCCGTTGGCTGCCAATTGGCTTTGGATTGACATTCCAGCCAATGGAACTTGCAAAAATGGGACTTGTGATGATGACTGCAAGAATACTCACCAAATACCAGGGTGAGGATGGCACAAGCCCCAAGGCTTTTGTCGAGATTATCAAATACAGCATACCTCCAATACTAATCATTTTCAAGGAGAACTTCTCGTCGGCATTCCTGCTGGCACTGACAGTATACCTTATGATGTTCATTGGCAGGGTGCCAAGACGTCAGTTGCTGATTACATTCGGCATTACTGTTGCTGTGGGAGCATTGGCGCTCACGACCATCCTGATGATGCCCGAGAGTGCAAAGAACTGGGGTAGTTTCGGAAGCAAGGTAATAACATGGAAACACCGTATTGTCGATGCTACAAATTCAAGACCTATTACAGCCGAGGAGTATGATGAGAACGACAACGAGCAGAAGACATATTCACACATAGCAGTAGCATCGAGCCACATAATAGGCTGCGGCCCCGGCAACTCCATACAGCGCGATTTCATTCCGCACGCATACTCGGACTACATCTTCGCTGTCATAATAGAGGAACTTGGACTGCTGGGAGCAACCATCGTCATGCTGCTGTACCTGACACTGTTGTACACCAGTGGCAAGATTGCGAAAAGGTGCGACGACCCTTACACCGCCTTTCTGTCAATGGGTGTGGGTATGATAATTGTCACACAGGCACTGCTGCATATGTATATCTCGGTAGGCAACTTTGTGACCGGACAGCCATTGCCGCTCATGAGCCAGGGCGGAACATCGTTCCTCATAAACAGTGTGTATATCGGTTTCCTGCTATGCATAAGCAGATACACAAGCACCGCAAACGAAGCCGATACTGAGAAGGATACCGTTGTTACAGAACAGGAAGTAATAGAATAACACCGCAAATATAGTTTTTATGGAAAAGGAGTATAGAATAATCATTAGCGGAGGAGGCACAGGAGGACACATCTTCCCGGCCCTGTCCATTGCAGATGCCATCAGAGCAAAGCATCCCGATGCGAAAATATTATTCGTCGGCGCCGACAACAGAATGGAGATGCAGAGAGTTCCCGATGCTGGATATGACATCATTGGCCTGCCCATTGCCGGCTTTGACCGTAAGAACCTGTTTAAGAACTTCAAGGTACTGTGGAAAATTTTCAAGAGCCAGCGTATGGCAAAGAAAATCATCAAGGAATTTGCGCCACAGGCTGCTGTCGGCGTAGGAGGATATGCCAGCGGCCCCACATTGAAGATGGCGGCAAGCATGGGCATACCTACACTCATACAGGAACAGAACTCATATGCCGGTGTAACAAACAAGATACTCTCAAAGGGTGCAAGAATGATTTGCGTAGCATATGATGGCATGGAGCGTTTCTTCCCGCACGACAGGATTAAATTCACAGGCAACCCCGTACGCAAGAACCTGCTTGACATGCGCGGAGGCCGCAAGGAGGCAATGAAAGAGATTGGACTTGATGAAAACAAGAAGTGTGTACTCATTGTTGGCGGCAGCCTGGGAGCGCGCAGCATCAACGAGGGAATCATTGCAAACATTGAGAAAATCAGAGAGAACCAGGATATTCAAGTCGTTTGGCAGACTGGCAAACTCTATTTTGAAGAGATGAAAGCAAGGGCTGCCGAAGCCGGTAAACCCGAGAACCTGACCATTACAGATTTTGTCTCGGATATGGCCAACGCACTTAGCGCAGCCGACCTCGTTGTCTCACGTGCGGGAGCCGGTTCAATATCAGAGTTCGCACTGCTTGGAAAGGCCGTTATCCTTGTTCCGTCGCCTAACGTATCCGAAGATCACCAGACCAAGAATGCAATGGCTCTTGTCGACAAGGATGCAGCAATTTATGTTGCCGATGCGAATGTCAAGGAAGAACTGATAGAGAAAGCCATAGAGACAGTACGTGACGAGATGAAGATTTCACTGCTTGAAGCCAACATCGTCAAGATGGGCAAGCCCAATGCAGCAAGCGAGATTGCCGATGAGGTACTGAAACTTGCCGATGAGTACATTAAAAAGAAGGCTGGACGTTAAAAAGGAGAGTAATAGCAAATGAAACTTAAGGATATAAAATCGGTATATTTCTTGGGAGCGGGCGGCATTGGTATGAGCGCCTTGGTAAGGTATTTCCTTAACGAAGGGAAGTTTGTGGGCGGTTACGACCGCACTCCAAGCGAACTCACTGACAGACTCACTGAGGAGGGTGCTGTTCTCCATTTTGAGGAGAACATAGACCTTATTCCCACAGAATGCAAAGACCCGGAGTCGACACTTGTCGTGTTCACACCGGCAATACCGGCCGACCACAAGGAGTGGAGCCTGTTCAGGGAAGGAGGCTTTGCAATAAAGAAACGCGCCGAGGTGCTTGGTATCATCACAAACGGCAAGCGTGGAGTATGCGCGGCCGGAACGCATGGCAAAACAACAACATCTACAATGACTGCACACCTGTTGCACAGTTCAAAAGTTGATTGCGCTGCATTCCTCGGCGGCATATCAAAGAACTACAAAAGCAACCTTATCACAACCGACAAGAGCGACCTTGTGGTGATTGAGGCCGACGAGTACGACCGCTCATTCCTGCACCTGCAGCCATATGTGGCAACAATAACATCGGCCGACCCCGATCATCTGGACATATACGGCAACAAGGAGAATTACCTTGAAGCCTTTGCACAGTTCACCGAGAGGATACGCGAGGATGGTTATCTCATAATCCACGAGGGTCTTGAGGTCAAGCCACGCACAAGACCCGGCGTAAAAATATATACTTACGGCCGCGAGCAGGGCGACTTCCACGCCGAAAACATACGTATTGGAGGTGGAAGAATTCTCTTTGACTATGTATCGCCCAATCAGAGGATTGAGAATGTTGAGCTTGGTGTTCCCATGAGCATCAACATTGAAAACGGTATAGCCTCAATGGCTATGGCCGAGATTTGCGGTGCAACAGCACAGGAAATGAAAGAGGGTATGAAGAGTTTTGCGGGCGCGGAACGCCGTTTCGATTTCCACATAAAGGAGGATGACCTTGTACTCATCAGCGACTACGCCCACCACCCCGACGAGGTACGTGCCTGTGCAAAATCAATCAAGGAACTCTACGGCGACAAAAAGGTGACTGCATTGTTCCAGCCACACCTTTTCAGCCGCACAGCTGATTTTTACAAGGAGTTTGCCCAGAGCCTCTCGATGTTCGACAAGGTGATATTGGTGGACATCTACCCGGCAAGGGAGAAACCCATTCCCGGTGTCACAAGCAAACTTATATATGACCACCTCGATGCCGGGGTTGAGAAGGCAATGTGTAGCCGTGCCGACGTGCTCAGCACTGTCGAAAAGGAGAAGGGTAACATTGAAGTACTCGTTTCTCTTGGTGCAGGAGACATTGAGAATGAGATAGCACAGATAAAACAGATTTTGATAAACAGATAATGCTGAAGAAGATTCTGAAATACATCATCGCTGCAGCAGTTGCATGCTACGTTGTGTTTGCATTTGTTATCATTCCGCTCAGGAAAGACAATGACAACTGCAAGAGCCTTGTCATCAACATCACCAACAACAAGTTCGGCACCATAAGCAACAATGACATCATTGACATGCTGAACAACAAGGGACTGCACCCCGAGGGGATAAACATGGACAGCATAAGATGTTGTGATATCGAGAATTTCATCAAGGAACTGACACTTATAAAGGATTGTCAGGTATACAAGACGAATGAAAAAAGGATAAAGATAGACATCGTGTGCCGCGAACCGGTGCTCAACGTATTTGAGAAAAGCGGAGCGACATACTTCATCGACATTGAAGGCCGCAAGATAAAAGATATTAGGAAACCGCTGCTGCTGCCGGTCGCCTCGGGTGAGATTGATGAAAAGATGGCAGAGAAGGAACTGCTGCAAGTGGTTAGTGTAATTGCCAAAGATCCATTCTGGGTTGCACAAATTGAGCAGATATACTTCAATGACAAGAAGGAGGCTATAATAACTCCACGAATGGGTGACCACACTATTGAACTTGGGACAATAAAGAATCTTGATGAGAAACTCTGCAACCTGAAGACATTCTACATAAAGGGCCTGAACACTGTCGGGTGGAACAAATACAACAAACTGAACATTAAAATAAGCGATAAAGTCATTTGTACAAAAAGTGATAAATAGATATGGGAAATACGTGTTATATAGTAGCCATTGAACTCAGTTCCTCAAAGATTACCGGTGTTGTAGGAGTTGAGACAACTGAAGGAATGAGAATTCTGGCAACAGCAAGCGTGCCTGTTGACGGTTTCATCTCAAAGGGAATAGTGCGCAATGTCGACAAGACAAGTGGGGCAATCAACGACATAATCAACATGCTCGAGACCGATTTGCACAATGCAACAAAGGAGAACATAAGCATCAAGAAGGCATACGTATCCTTTGCCGGACTCAGTGTACACAGCATAAAATCAAAGGTGTGCCGCGATTTTGGCAAGTACATCAAGATAACACAGGACGTCATTGATGGAATGGGGGGTGAGAACCTGGAGACATTCCAGACTCCCGATGGCTACGAGAGACTGCAGGTAGACCCACAAGAGTACAGACTGGACGGCAATGTAGACTATAACCCCATTGGCGCCTACACACAGACAATCGAATGCAACTATCTGAACATTGTGATGAAGAAGCAGTTCTACACACAACTCTGCGACAGTTTTGCACAGGCCGGCATTGAGATTGAGGATAGTTTCTGTGCTGCGCATTTTGATGCCGACATACTTCTCTCAAAGGACTTACGCCGCAATGGATGCGCCCTTGTGAACATTGGTGCAGAAACCACAACCATATCAATCTACAACAACGACAGACCCAAGAAACTCACAGTGCTGCCTCTTGGAAGCAACAACATAACACGTGACCTAACAGCAGAACTCATCTCATTCACACAGGCTGAGGAGACAAAATTCATACGTGGTTACAAGTCAACAGGCGCTGACAACAACGAAATTTCCAATGAAACCGTTGACAAGGTCATCTATGCCCGCATGGGGGAGATTCTCAAGAATGTACTCTATCAGATTGAGGAGTCAGGCGAGAATGTCCATCATGTAGTCTTCACCGGTGGCGGTTCAAAACTAAAGAACATCAAACTGCTTCTGGAAGAGTTCATGCCAAGTTACAGCACCGACATCAAGCCCGAACCGCAGTTCAACCTCATAAGCGAGAGCGGCGTGAACGTCTTTGGAGTCATCACCACTGCGCTGTATGGCCTGCTGAAACAGGGCAAGGACAACTGCTGCGAGGAAACACTGACTGCCGCACAGCAGGTTGCACAACAGAATGGAGAACTGTTCTTTGTCGACGAAACCGTTGAGAAAGAGAAAGAAGAAGATGACAAGACTGCTGAAGAAGAAATAAGAAAAGCAAAAGAGGAAGAGGAGAGAATAAAAAAAGAGGAGGCTGCAAGGAAAGAAAAAGAGTTGTTGGAAAAACAAAAGCAAGAAAAGGAAAAAGCTGTTAAAAAGCCAAAAGGTGGAGGATGGAAAATCGGCAGTCTATTCCAAGAGTGGTTGACAAACGTCACCAGCGACCCCGAAGACGAGAACAACAAAGAAGAAGAAAAAGAAGAGAACGACCAATAAATGATACATGAGTATGGAAATTAAGGAACCAGTAAGACAGAATCTGCCATTTGCAATACCAACCGATGCGCCAAGAATAATAAAGGTTATTGGCGTTGGCGGCGGTGGCAGCAACGCAGTACACAACATGTACCGCAAGGGCATACACAATGTATCGTTTGCGGTATGTAACACCGACCTCCAGGCTATGCAGAACTCACCCATCCCAAAGAAGGTGCAGCTTGGTTTGGAGATAACAGAAGGGCTTGGAGCCGGCAATGACCCCGTTGTGGCACGCAAGGCCGCCGAAGAGAGCCGCGAGGAGATTGAAAGACTATTTGACGATGGCACAAAGATGGCATTCATCACAGCCGGTATGGGTGGCGGTACAGGTACCGGTGCTGCTCCGGTTGTTGCAGAGATTGCCCGCAGCAAGGGCATCTTGACTGTGGGTATTGTAACCATCCCTTTCAAATTTGAGATGGCCGGCAAAATCAAGCAGGCACTGCGCGGTGTCATTGAGATTTCAAAGCACGTGGATGCGCTGCTTGTCATCAATAACCAGCGACTCATTGACATGTTCCCCAAGATTTCTGTTTCCGAGGGATTCAAGAAGGTCGATGAAGTGCTCACCACTGCAACAAAGAGTATTGCAGAGATTATAACAGCACGAGGAGACATCAATCTTGACTTTCGCGATGTGAAAAAGATTCTCAAGAACGGCGGCGTAGCCATTATGAGTTACGGCATTGAGAGCGGTGAGAAGCGCGTTGAACGCGCCTTCTACAAGGCACTCCACTCGCCGCTGCTCAACAACAACGACATTCACAAGGCAAAAAAGATTCTTTTCAACATTTACGAGAACCCCAACACCCCAATCCTTGTTGAAGAGATGGGCGAAGTAAACACCTTTATGTCACAATTCACCAATGAGAACATTGAAGTCATCTGGGGTTACAGCAAGGACAACAGCCTTGAAGACGGAGAGGTAAAGGTTACCGTACTTGCATCGGGATTTGGCATGAAGAACATTCCGGATATGGAACCCGAGGTCAAAGCCATTGAACGCGAAGAGGAGATTCTGACACAACAAGAGCAGGAGAAGATTGACAAGGAAAACGAGAAACTCAACCAGATGGTGAGTGTCCTGTACAAACCCGACTACAAGATGTATATCTTCAAGGGCGACGAAATGTACAACGAGGAGTTCCTTGCTGCGCTTGACAACTCTCCTACATACAGCCGCACCGCGCAGGATTTGGAGAAAATGGTTTCGATATTCAGTAATGAGAATATTGGCGAGAATAAGGGAGCTGCAACTGCAGAACCGGCCGGTGAAGAGAGCGGTACTATCCACAACATAGAGGAGGACGACGAAGACGAGAATGTTGGCCGTCCTGTATTCTACAATGACTTTGAGTAAACTACATAAAAAAACGAACTATAAAAAAGTAACAATATGGATTTGTTTGACATCATCAGCAACGACATCAAGGAAGCAATGAAAGCCAAAGACAAAGTTGCACTTGACACACTGCGTAACATTAAGAAGGTTCTGCTTGAAGCAAAAACAGCCCCCGGCGCAGGTGACACTGTAAGTGACGAGACAGCTATAAAAATTATCCAGAAACTGGTCAAGCAGGGAAAGGAGTCGGCCGAACTTTATCAGAGCCAGAACCGCCCCGAACTTGCACAGGAGGAACTTGCACAGGTCGAGGTAATGTCAAGATATCTTCCAAAACAGATGAATGAGGAAGAGGTGACAGCTGTTATCAAGGAGATCATTGCACAGGTCGGCGCTACCGGGCCACAGGATATGGGTAAAGTCATGGGCGTTGCCACCAAGCAACTTGCAGGCAAGGCCGAAGGCAGGACTATTTCTACTATTGTAAAACAGTTGCTGACCTGTTAATCGAATAGTTCACGCAGGACTGCAGCCGATTTCAGTTCCGGAAACTCCGGTATATGCAATTGGTAATAACGGGACAGGGTTGCGAGGTATTCACTTCGCAACCCTCTGTTTAATGACAGAAGGTGCATAGAGTCATAATCTGTGCGCAGCAGTGTTATAAAAGAAGCTGCATCTTCGTGCGACAGGAAATCGGGATGCAACGGATGCTCACGTACCACGCATCCCTGAACCAAATCGAAATAGCGCCCAGGTGCATAATCTTCAATGTTGGGATATATACCCAAAAAACGCAGCAACTGCACCATAAAGACAAGGTGGAAATCAACATAACCACATTCAAGATTGTCAAACAACATGAACGAGCGGTCGAGGAATGTAAACAGAGATTCATCCTTGCCATCCTCGCGCAGAGCAAATGTCAGCAATTCGGCGAGATAGAGTGCTATGGACAATTTTACCACATCATTGGAAATTGAGGAGTACATTGAAAAGAGACGCGCCTCAGATATGCGGGGCAGTGAACGCCCTGTTTTCACCGTTGCTGTAAAAGCAAGCATTGACAACGGACGGAACAGTACACTGTGCACCTTGCAACGTTTGCTGTGCGACACCGGTACAAGAAACGACATCCTTCCACGCTGCGCCGTGTACAAGTCTGCAATCATAAGCCCGTCATTGTACTTAAGTGTTCGCAGGACAATACCTTCAAAATTCTCAATCATAACAGCCTAACAATAATTTATACAGCAAAACTATAAAAAATTCCTCAAATTGTTTGCCAATTCAAAAAAAGGTTTTACCTTTGCACTCGCTTTTGGCCACTAAAGAGTCAAAACCATCCTCAAAAGGGATTTCAACGAAGGATGGCCCATTCGTCTATCGGCTAGGACGCAAGATTTTCATTCTTGAAAGAGGGGTTCGATTCCCCTATGGGCTACAATTAAAACTAAAAAACATTATTAAAGAGATGGCAAATCACAAATCATCACTTAAGAGAAT
>JAEIGA010000710.1_pt1 | contig 49422 bp, 36 predicted proteins | sample 9270691 | NCBI WGS metagenome assembly JAEIGA01 (sample SAMN17057246, study PRJNA624740) | gut metagenome | biome: biome; isolation source: fecal sample | host: Bos grunniens | place: China: Xizang | collected 2019 | reverse complement strand
TGATTCTCCTCAACATTATTCTGGGACAATATATATTCATTAAAGTGCTATCATTTTTTCAAATGCCTTCATCCACTCTCTCTTTAAAAATTCATGTCCCATTGCCGTAGGATGTACGCCATCTCCCAACCAGTATGTACCTTCTTTTATCTCAGCAGCTTTATCAAACACGTTCTGGAGTTCAACAAAGGCAAGATTATATTTTTCAGCCACCTTTTTTGCCTTCTCAGCTCTTTTCCTTACTTCTGTATCAAACACATTCCACTTATTTGGTTCTTCTTCTGTGTCGTCTGTCCCACTGCCCTTTAAACAAAATGGTTCCATAATCATAATCTTTACGTTAGGAAGAGCTTCCTTAATCTCTTCAATCAACATACAATAAATTTTTTCGAATTTATCTGCATCAACTCCGTTATGTCCACCAAACTCATGCCATACGTCATTGACACCAATTAGAATACTGACGTAATCCGGAGCAAGGTTAATAATATCTGCCTTTATTCTGGCATATAAATCCACAATTCGGTTACCCGAAATTCCTCTATTATAAAATTCATATTCGCCTGGATTTTCAAATCCCAATTGAGATTTCACGAGTAATGCATACCCTGTTCCCACATGTGCATCGTTTTCCCTTTCTCTACCACAATCTGTAATTGAATCTCCTTGAAACAAAATTCTTTTCATAGCCTTTTCCTCGCTTTCGTTATAATCAAAATCACCCCAACTTATGAATTAGAACCCTCAAAAGATGATGCAGGTATTATAGCAGATGTTCTGCTACGTTACACTACGCCATCTTTTGAGGCACTTACGTATTTTCCATATTTTCTTCAAATCACAAAATAGTACCATCATGCATTCTCAATTTCTAAATACAAATACATTGTCTGGTGCGTCTTCAGGTAAATATCCATCAAAATGGGCAATTCCCCAGTCATTTTCATCTCTCTGAATAATCTGATAATCTTTCATATTTTGCTTTCTCTCATCTAACATTTATATGCCGAAACACAACTCCAACTTGTTCTGTTTTGTCAAAATGTAAATTTAAAGGTATTTTTGCCCTTTCTCGGAATCTCATATTCGTTCGGAAGATGCGGACCACAGGAACGAGATCCCACTCCGCGCATCGCTAGGTCAATACACACGTTTACAAAATCGTTTTCCTCTAGTTCAAAGGAATGTAAGGTCTCACGCAGTTGTGCGGTAGTAAATGGATTAACCGAGCAAGAGAATGGATGCTCTGCTGTTACCTCAAAAAGGTTCTTGACTGCAAGGTACTTACAAGCATAATGACTGCCTGACTCCTGTGGACGGATGTATTTGTAGTCGTAGTTCTCCTCAGCGGAGCTTTCGTAGTAACCATACTCACTAGCGACGTGCTTATCTACATAACTTTCGCTCGGGCCAAAACCAACGTAAGAAAAGTTACCGTATGCTTTATCTACACCAAACTCAACACCAAAACGAGGAAATCTCTCCACGTAATCTGCGAGTTCGTACGAAATAGTTACGGTCAGCACATTGCCGCTCACTTCATAAATAAGTTCAAATTCAGCCGCAGGCATTAAACAATTTGCTGCCAGACAACCTTTGAATTTATAACTTTTGTCAGTTATGTCACAAGAAAAGATGTGCGGTTTACAAGCATCCAAGTGACATCTGCCTATCCAATGTGGAACGAGACCGCGCTCGTTATCGGTGTAACGGGTGATATTAAAGTGCATTGGAGTACGAAGAACCTCATTACCGTCTGCTTTAATAGAGGTAATTTCACCAGTATGTTCATTCACTTCAATAGCAATACCGGAAGAAAATTTATAAGTACTTGTAGGAATATCCACCGGACATACTTCAGACTTAGTCTTACCACCATATACTGCCATCATTTCAAGAGCATTGGATTTGAGTTTTCTGTCAGGAGTCAAAAGACCATCTACACAGAAGTTGCTATCATGTTCAGTTTCTTTGAAGTCACCGCCATAAAGGAATCCTTTATCGGTCTTTATGCCGTGGTCGGCCCACTCCCAAACGAAAGCACCCATCATCTGCTCGTTGTTATAAATCATATCCCAATATTCGGCAATATCACCGCAACTATTACCCATCGCATGGGTGTATTCACACATCACGAATGGGCGGTTTTCATCGGGATTATTCAAAACCTTGTCACGAATATCATCAAATGAAGGATACATCATACTCACCATATCAACGAGTTCAGTATAGTAATACTTTGGTTCAGCACACTGCAATCCTTCGTAATGAATCGGTCGTGTTTTATCACGATTCTTTATATAATTTGCGCCTTTGAAAAACGCCTTGCCAAAAGAACTTTCGTTGCCGAGAGACCAAATGATAACACTTGGTCGATTCTTATCACGTTCCACAAGAGCAACGTGTCTATCGGTGATGCCAGGTGTAAAGAAATCATTTTCAACATATTCTTCCCAAAGCGGAATATCACAACGACCATCTCGACTGCAAGCACCATGCATCTCAAGATCCGCCTCGTCCATTACATAAAGCCCGAATTTATCACAAAGCATATAGAACTCTGGACTGTTCGGATAGTGCGAGGTGCGAACGGCATTGACATTCAATTCCTTCATCAGATGAACATCTTTTGCCATATCCTCAAGACTGACTGTTGCAGCGGTCTCACAGTGAAAATCGTGACGATTTACACCTTTGAGTTTTACTGGTTCCTCGTTAATTTTAAAAACCTTGCCTTCAATCGTAACTTTGCGGAACCCAACGCTTTCAACAATCTTTTCGCCCTTCGCATAAAGTTCTAAGGTGTAAAGATTTGGCTCTTCAGCAGTCCATAGTTTAACATTAGGAACAACAACTTCTGTCTTCATTTTTGCAGGTACGATTATGCTATTTTCTTCCAATACGATATTGATATCTACATCACTTTCGTTAATGAACGCAAGTATGCCGTCTTTTCCTTTTAAGGTTGTTTCGATTTTGTAATCGGTAATATGACCTTCCGGACGAGTAAGCATATATACATTTCTAAAGATGCCGGAAAAACGGAACTTATCCTGGCACTCTAGATATGTGGAAATACACCATTTAAGAACAAGAACATCAATAGTATTCTCGCCATTTATCGCCAGATCGGTAATATCAAATTCACTGGTAGCGTGGGATATTTGGGAATATCCCTTAAACTGACCATTAATGTAAATATAAAAAGCGCTGTCTACACCTTCAAAGTTGATGTAGTATCTTTCTTCTTTCTTCTTTCTTATATTAAAGGTACGGCGATAATGCCAGCATGGATTTTCATACGGTAGATGCGGTAACATTACCGGAAAAGGATAACGAGTATTCAGATACTGAATGTGATCGTAACCATGCATCTGCACGCAAGCAGGTACCGGAATTGACTCACCAAGCATCTCATTAACATCAAAATCCTCTACGTGGTCAAGTTGTTTAATCTGCCACACACCGTCAAGAGAAGTAAATCTCGAACTTGAAGTACGGTCCTGAATACCGTGTTTTGTACGAATAACATCATTTTCGTCAAAAGGTATGTAGTAACTTCTATGAGGCGTAGTACCTATACGGTCAAATTTTTGAAATTCTTTCATGGAAACCTCCTTATACATTATTGTTATTCTCCTCAAAAACACGTCTAATCTGCTTTTCAATTTGTGCCATAGCTTCTAATTCTTTTAATGCTTTATTAATTTCTGAAAGTTTCATTTAATCTATCATCCTTTCTAGCTAATGAAAGATAATCTGTTATTTGAAAGAACTTTCTGTTAATTTGTATTCATAAAACTTGATTGTCTTTATTGACATTGCTGCTCCATTTTCCCAGTCGGTTGTTTCATCCGGCAGACCTGTTCGCGGGTTAGCAACATCAACGCCTGAATATACTGTGAGAATAACAATCATTGGCTCATTAAATACATTTTTACCATCAAATGATTCGGACGGCTTCATTTCATAAACCGGAGTTCCATCTATATACCATGTTATAAGATCAGGTTGCCAATCAACACCGAATTTGTGAAAATCTTCTCCCCAATTACCTACAAAAAAACTGCGCTCGGAATCGCCATCTTCATCAATCAGACGTGTGCATTTAAAATCCCAATCTGTACCATTATATTTTTCTCCCTTGTAATTGTGTGCCAACGGAGTTGTTTTTACTACATTCGGTCTTTCGCCAAAACACTCAAATCCATCAATTTCATACTCCATACGGCTAGGACTTTTTCTTGAGCTTACAAACCAAAATGCTGGGCATATCCCACGACTCGAATTAACTTTTGCCTCGATTTCAAAATAACCGTAATGATAGTATTGCTTAGTACGAAGCTCAATTCCTTTGTACATTTCACCACCATCGGTAGCTCGCATTATAAGCTGTCCATCTTTAACCTCACAGTTATCAGGAGTAAGGTGACATTTTTTTGTACTATTTTCATTTCTTGATGGAGTAAATGACTCAAATGGCTCCCACACCTCAGTATAAGGATTATTTTCTATCTTCCATCCACCAAAACTTAAATCTGTTCCAAAATTTTCTTCATAAATAAGTTTTAAATCTTTCATATTCATAATATTTTCTCTCCTTTTCTGAGCGAACCTTTTCAACACAAATGAATATTAATTTGGCTGATCAAAATTTGGAATAAGAAGAGGATAACTGTCACAAATCCAGTCAAACTCAACCTCTTCACCATTTATGAGCCAACGCTCAGGATTCATATTATCCTGCCAATCAAGTGGTATTGCAGTATCCTTTTGAATAGAATTAATTGCTAGATACTTTGTAAGGTCATCTTTAATTTCTTTTGTAGCCAAATCAGGGTGACATGACACAAATAGCGGCGAACCACTATATGCAAGTAGCTTCGTCCATTGTACATTAAGTTTCCAAGGAATATTAGGAACACCCTCGCCCATGATTCCAACACAGTCTGCATCTATTGTGTAGAACGTTCCATTTTGTGGAAGACGGAATGCAAGTGAATTTACACCAAGTGACCTTGTTCTACTCCATGTTTTACCACTGGTGTCATCGCCAATGCGGTTAATTTCAACAAGACCTGCACACAAATGCGATATCGTACCACACCCCAAGAGTAGCATATCTCCTGCTGTCTCTTTGATAAGTTTATAAAAATCCAAAACAATCTCTGCACTGGTTTTCGTTCGATCATAAAAAGCCCAAGTACCATGAGTAGTAATCATACCATTACGTGCAGTCCCGCCCGGTTTAAAAATGTCAGCAGACGTATAATCATACTTTAACAATTCATATCCCCAAGATTTAACACGTGACACAGTTTCCTTAATATACTCCTTAACAGCAGGATGCGACGGGTCAAGTTGTCCTCCCGTTGCGTTGTCAGCATGAATTAAATACTCAGGATGTCCTTGAGCAAACTCAGGGTCTTTCAAAAGTCTTATCCACAATCCTGGTCTCACACCCATGTTCTTAAAGTCATCAGCAATTTTCTTCATATCACCAAATTCTTCATTAGGTAACCATGGACCAGCTGTTAATTCTTTTGTCCAACAGTCATCAATGACCATAAATGGACGATTTTCATTACCCTCACATAGTTCTGCAACAAGTGCTGCATCCTTTCGTACCTGTTCACCGGTACTTTTGCCGTAGGCATAATACCAGTTATTGAAACCATAAATCGGTTCTTTCGGAAAAATCGGATCTTCACACATAACTTTACAAAACTCACAAGTCGCCTCAAAAGGTGTAATATCTGTATACTTCTTACTTACTATTGTACCAATAAGAAGTTCTCTACCACCCAGTTGAACACCTCTGGCACCACATCGAACATCAAACCATGCTGTAACACCTCTTGAATCGCATTCAAAACTCACAAAACTGTTTGGTCTTACCATTACACCACATCCAACAATTTCACTGCCAAAATCAGCAAGGAAATACCATGGCATGAACCTATCAGGAACAATGGTTCTCCAGCACATGTTTGCACATGCCACTGCCCATGTATCACCCATAATTTTAACATGCTTTGTAATGTGCTGATTCCAACGCAACATTACAAACTCTGGAAAACTCTTATCAGCAGTAAGCCAAACTTGCAGTTTATCACCAACAGGTTCAATTCTTACTTTGGCATCAATATTCTCTCCGCCCTCACAAATTATGTTTACTTCACTGTCATTTGGTTTTTTTAAAATATCAATCATCTTATTTTCCTCCTGATTAACTCATAAACAGAATATTTATTTCATTGTATAATCCCTTTTATATTAAGATTTTCTATATCTAATCTTTCAGGACTTGATTTTGTTACATTCGATAATTCAAGAAATATTCCGTTCTTGAACCACAAATCAAGGTCACCAAATAATGGTGCAAGTGAAGAATGGAAGGTAAACGTAACACAAACGCTATCTCCAAAATATTGCTTTGGAATTTCAAAATAGTATGGTGCAAAGACATTCTCGCCTATTCTTTCACCACAAATATCGGCCGTAACATAAAGGCCAACATCTTCCATTGCAACGAAAGCCCGACTAGCTTCTTTCGGTATCTGAAACTCGGCTGTAATTTTTAATTTTCCAAAAAAAGTACCATCAAACGGGAAACTACCGGTAAACAAAACAGCAGGTAGATAACTCAAGTCTTGATAATCACAAAATACAGTGTGTTCGCCTGCGGAAAGTGTTATATCCGCCGAACGATATAAATGCGAGAAGCAATCAGTAAGTATATCACAAGAATTGTCAAAGACAATACTTCTTCCATCCACCAAAACTGTTCCACCGTCATCTGGATAAATTCGACGATGTATTTTAGCTGTGACAGGTTCTGGTAGAGTAAACTTAAATATGTTTTCTTTAAAGAACTGCGGACGTAAAATACGATCGGAAAGTAGTGTTGGAACACTTGCTTCTAAATGAACTTCCTTGCCCTGCGGCTGCATTGGTTTCTGTATTTTTCCGTTTTCAAAAATGACAACTCCGTAATTCTCCAGAGTAAACTCTTCTTTATCCTTGCCAATATGTAAGATACATTCGCGCTTACCTACTGCCATGTTTTCTCTATCAAGTATTATAATCGTTCCATCTTCATAGGTCTTCAAACGAATATTTTTTATAAGCGAACCGTTTTTATCGGTAACCGTTATTCTGTCAGTCCTTTGACAGACATCTTCAATTGCAAGGTCTACACAGGTGTAGACCTTCTTAGTATTTTCTTCAACAATACCTTCTTCGTTTAATGTAAATATAACCGGTATGTCTGTTTCTTCTGTTTCTCGTAAAAATCGGAAGGTAACCTGCGAAGATACCATTTTTTCAATAATCTCTCTGAAAGCTGATTCAATCTTCTCTCCGTTGTGCGAACCGAGTGCCTTTAGGTATGATGTATAAGGAACTCGTAAACCCACATAAGCACTAGGGCGTTTTTTTGCAAATAAGGCAGTTTTTTCAGCTTCCTTTGCAAAAAGTCTTACTCCTTCAAAATCAGGATTATGGTAGTTGAAGTTATCAAAGAAGTCTGGTTTTTTAACATTTCCTTTTGCATCTAAATGCGAGATAGCAATAAAATAATGGTCTATACCATGTGCCGCCGCATACCAAAGCATTTGTTTTCGACGTGCAAAAGACATAGAGACCGGTCCCAGTGCAAATAATTCCGCCATCGCATGTTCTTTACCGTTGAAACGTACATTTTCTAACATAGAAAAAAGTATCTCGTCTCCCGTGCCGAATTCGGTATGTATCTCATCAATTCCAGGCACATCCATTTGTTCAATAAACGGAAACCAATCTCCCGTTTCACGTGTCGCCGAAAGTGGCGCAGAATCACAAAAAGTATGTCCTGTCAAAAGAAGGTTATGCTCTTTACACCACATAGAAACTCGATCAATAAAACATTCCTTAAATCGTTTTCCTATTAATGTTCGAAAAATACTAGGAAAATCCGAAACGTTATTTCCACTTTCATATGCTATAATATCCGACATCAATTCTCGACCACTTGCTCTAGAGTAGTCTTCAAATATACCATCATAATATGGGTACACACCTTCCCCATTAGCTGTATAGATAAAACTAGGCTCATCCGTAAAAATACCGACAATAACATTACCAAAATATTCTTTGAAATGGTCACAATATCTTTCATGAGTAAGTTTGATAAAACATTCAACCGCCTGTGGATTTAACATATCACTATCAAATGGCTGAAATACACGTTGTGCACCTCCGCGTTGCATGGTTTCTAAATTTACCGTACCATTTTGATAAACAAAACGTTTTGCTGCAAAAGAGGCATCTTGTTCTATAACAGTATTGTTACAAGAACCTGATGGCCAATTAAATTCGTCATACAACCATATATGCATATCATTGTTTTTTGCGAACTCTAAAATATGACCTATCAAATCAAAATAAATATCAGACATATACTCTATTTCAAGTCCAGCACGCGGATACAGCATAACCGTATCTATTCCAATTGTCTTATACGAAAGTAACATTTTATCTATCTGTTCATTTGAAGGGGAACCCGTAAGTGCTAGCATTGGAATTAATGGATTCATATTTTTCACCTCCTAGACATAAATATTTTCTTTAAATTAATTCAATATCTCTCCCAAATAAAATTTAGCTAATCTGATATGTTTACGCCATATAGTGTATGACATATATAACTCATCTTTATCACTGTACTGAACAAATGGATAGAAACAACTGTTTCCCATATATGCATGAACAATAATTTCACTATTAGCAAGATTTTCCTGGTCAACCTTTATTATACCGATATGCTGACGTTCATCCTTACCGTCTTGATTCTTAGGAGCATAGAACAAATAAAGTTCACTGTTATAAACGATAAAATCCGAACGTGACTGTACATCCTCTATCAAAACAGGGGCTGCCCATGTTCCATTAACTAAATCATAACATGTCAGGAATCCATAATCTGAACCATTCTGTCTTACATAATAATAACATTTGTCACCAATTACATAAGTTGCATTTTCCCACTTGGACTGGTTAACGAAACTTGGTTTAGAAACATATTCCCAAGTAATCATATCTTTACTCTTGATAATACAGTTGAAATCGCCACAATATGCGCCTGTATAATAGTATGTTTCTCCATTTTCGACACGTGTAGTTGGTTTTTGCATAATACCGATATCAGCATACATATCCTTGTATGATATCTCGTTTTCAATTAACGCTGATTTCATACCTGTTATGCTGAAATCATTCGTAATATTCCCTACTTTGAAACGATTGATTCCAATTGGTCCCAAGGTATCTGTAGAAATAGTATATTTACGATATAATCTGTAATAATTGTCATCCAATTTTGCAGTCCACATCAAGTATAATGTATCTTGATCATATTGCATAAAAATAGTGTCGTAAACTGCAACTACTTCCTTGCCAAAACAAATATCCCCATGTTTTTGCAAGTCAATATATGTTTTATCCAGTGGGTCATTCAAAGGTGCGTAAACAAATCTGGCATCTTGATAAATCGGATTTTCATCTGTCGTTGTTGCATTCGCATAATAAGTGGTATAAATCATTCCATCAATAATTGCAAACGTGGAAACATGAACCATTTTGTCTCCTGATTTTTCAAAATCAGCAATCTTGTTTGCATTGATTTGTGTTGCAAACTCTGTTCCTTTATTTTTAGCTTCCACTGAAATAGAGTTCTCAGCAAATGATAGTGTTTTTGCTGGGTTTGCGATTGCCCCTGCTTCTTCTGCAGTGTACGACTTCGTAGTCACAAAATCATCTTTGTAAATATTTTCCGGTATAATTCCAACTGTATCCGCTGGATGCTCTGGAGAGATATATTCAAAATCCAACGCATATCCGTCTGTTAAGTTACGTCCTTCCGTTATGCATCCATATAATGCTAAAATAGCAGCTCCTAGAGCTTTATCACTTCCACCGTTTACATAGACTTTATTTCCATCTACGATGATGCTATAACCCGTTTCAGAAGAAATTGTTCTGACACCATCACGATTCGCATTACCGATGATAATCTCATAATCAGCAGCTGCTGTAGAATCTGCTACAGCGCTTCCAATGTAGTCCTGCACTAACTTCTCATTTTTTGTTGAATAATTAGCGTCGTTACTTGGAACTACTACTTGATATGTTTCACTTCCGTTTACTTTGAAATTCACTTTCTTTCCACCTTTTTCCATCACTTTCAAACGAATCAAGTCTCTCAGATCACTGGAACCATCTCTGGTTGTATCTGCTCTGTCCTCCATGCCATCAGCTGTCACTCCAAGTAAATGTTGACGCATAGATGAAAGGTCATTCGATGTTGCAAGGCTGTCACCATTCATATCACCAACAACAAATGCTTTATCTGCCACTTCATAATTTCCATAAAGAACAATATGTTCCGGATATTCACTGTCATAGTCATTGATACTGAATGGCTGATTACGTGTTTCATCTGAATACCACATCATTGCTTGATTCTCAACAACCGGATATTTGTCAGCAGGTACTCTACCCATTGTGTAGATCTCTGAACTTGACTGTCCATCTACGTTTAACTCTGCACTGATTGGTGCAAGTCTGGTAACCTTGATGTTATCAAAATAAGTGTGACCCGTTTTGTTCGTTACATCTGCACGTACGTATAACAACAAGATATTTCCTTCTGTAATAGTAATATTCTCAGGAATGGTAATCGTTGCTTTTACAGTGCTCCATGTGTCAGGCAACTGTTCTGTAGCCGGAATTCTGAAAAGTTCCTGTTGGTAATCGTAGCATGATGCATTTGCAGAATCATTACCAAAATCCCCTCTCGTAATTGGTCCCACAGCTCCGTATATGATAATGTCATTTGAACCTGGATTGTTTACTCCGTACCAGTCAAATTGAATTTCATAACTTGCACCTGCAACCGGAGTTATTGTTGTGGTACAATTATTCACGCCATTATCAGTAGAATAATCAGCTCCGATAATAATCTGGTGGTTAGACGTTCTATCCTTCTTAAGATATAAAGCCATATTATTTTCATCTAACGGGTCAACGCTTGGCATAATATCACCTGAAGAATTAACAGTATCCAAATCCTTCTTAGCAGTAGAATAATCAGTTGATACCAATTCCACATCTTTGATTGGTGAAACAGGTTTCATACTTACCTCACTAACCTTCACGTTATCAAAATATGCTTTCATTCTAACTGTACCATTCTCACCATCACCGCCTGCGCCGAATAACATTAAATAAGGATTTGCCGTTGTATCATAATCATCAGGTATGGTAATAGATACTGTCTTTGTTTCCCAATCGCTCATTTTTGGTAATTGACCTATTTGATATCGCACTAATTCAATTGATTTATTTGTATCACGTGTCACTTCATTTTTCCCATTAACACTTTTAAAATTACCCGTTGCTAAATACAGTGCAAATTGTGCCGTGATTGCTGTTCCTTCTATATAGTAATCATACTGAACTTGATAGGTAGCACCTGCTTTTACCTTTATAGCATCTGTTGTTACCGCCGTAGTACTGTAATCGTTCCCAAAAAATACTGCACCCTGGCCATAATCAGATTTTTCATATTTCAACACTTTATTTGAATTATTTTTTGGGTCTGTAGACGGTGTGACATTACGAGAGCCGTTTCCTGATTGAGATTGCGTCCACGTTCCAGCAGTAGAGTAATCATTCTCTCCGATAACTGTCTCGGTCACTTTACTTGCTGTTATAACCTTCACGTTATCAAAATATGCTTTGATTCTAACTGTACCATTTTCACCATCACCGCCTTTGCCGAATAACATCAAATAAGGATATGCCGTTGTATCATAACTATCAGGTATGGTAATAGATACTGTCTTTGTTTCCCAATCGCTCATTGTTGGTAAAGCACCTTTTTGATATTTCACTAATTCCATTGAATTATTGGTATCACGTGTCACTACTAATGACCCATTCTCACTCTTCATATAACCCGTCACTAAATACAGTTCAAAATCTACTATGATTTCTGTTCCTTCTATATAGTAATCATACTGAATATAATAGGTTGCACCTGCTTTTACCTTTATAGCATCTGTTGTTACCGCCGTAGTATTGTAATCGTTCCCAAAAAATACTGCACCCTGGGTATAATTAGATTTTTCATATTTCAACACTTTATTTGAATCATCTTTTGGGTCTGTAGACGGTGTGACATTACGAGAGCCGCCACCTGATTGAGCTGGCGTCCACGTTCCAGCAGTAGAGTAATCGTTCTCTGCCAACACTTCTTTTTGTACATACGTAACCGTCTCAGTTGCATCCTGCGAAGCTACATCTTTCGCTTTTACTGAGAAAGAGTTATAAATTCCTAGAGACGAAAATGTAACTGCGATTGAACATAATACTGCGATTATTCTTTTTAAATTTTTATGTTTCATTTCTTTCACTTTTCCTTTCAATTCTAATCACAGAACCATTAGAAGAAACTACCATACTGACTACTATCATCTGGGTTTTCTTCCAGATTTCCCGTATCTTCACTACCTGTTGGTTCCTCATTGTCTTCTGTATTATCGTTATTGTTAGTGTTGTTGCTGTCTCCTTCGCCACTATTGCCCTGACTACTGCTATTACCTTGGTTATTACTTCCTTGATTACCACTGCCTTGTTCGTTATCTCCCGAACTGAAATTTTCGTCATCAGGCGCAATAAAATCTACTTGTTTGTCTTCATCTGTTTTGTCAGCATCTTCCGGATCAGCAATTTCTAATCCAACACTGTCTTCCACTTTGTCTGAAGGTTTATCCAAATCTGTTTCTTCCACTTTGTCTGAAGGTTTATCCAAATCTGTTTCTTGTTTTTTACCACATTGGGCTCCCAATATAATAATTACTACGATTAATATAATGAAACTAATGATAATCCATATCTTTCTTTTATCTTTTATCTTTTTCATACTCGTTTCCATTTCAATATTAAATTCTAATATTTAACGTCCCACGCTGTGACATCCTCAACAAAGGTTTCGTCAATATTACAGAAGCCGTTGTCAGGCACCTCGACAGAAAATACATTGGCACCTTTTGTCACCGTTGCATTCGCATTCATGGTAAATCGCAGGTTCACATATACCTCGTTTGGCTTTTCATTATTTGCCACGTTAGAAACATTACCAATGCATTTAATTATGTTTCCACTAATTACGGAGTCCATTTCAGCAAACACTCTACCTGTTTCCACTTCCACATTTGAATAACTAAAACTGTTTGGCACTGTAATGTTTAATTTTCCTGCTGCAATAGCTGCTGCATCTTTTAAATTTACAGATACATTTACAACCTTATTATAGTAATCATTAACACGGTTAAATTCTCCCATGCCTTCTACATAAGTACCATCCAATGTTACCCAGTATGGTTTTACTGCCATTGTTGCATCTTTAAAATCATAGGTAACACCCGTATTGTTATTTGTTTTTTCACCAATTCCAATAATGCTTACCGTTGTAAAATAGAACCCTGTTGCATCTTCACCAAATACATATTCTGGTTTTCTTAATGTTTTTTTATTATCATCATCATATTCATATAAGCCACTATATATTTTGGTACTCTCTGCTTTATTCGGGTTTTTTGCATCTGAACTATATTGATACATCGTCCACTCTGCATCATTAATAATATCTCCTGTTGGATCCTTATCGTAGCGACCATATACATTAAATCCTGCAACCTTATAGTTCGTTGAATCAATAAGTGATACTACACGCAGATTTCGCATATCTGCATCATCATTTTTATCCACCTGACAAGCAATACCCGTCAGGTAAGATGGTATAAACTTTGCATACACAATTGTATCATCTGTAGCATCTGTTACATCATTCGATGACTTAATTGGGCTTGTATTATCTGCTGTCTTATACCAACCTGCAAACAGATAACCAATATTTGTACCAGTTTCATCTTCTAGCGTACACTCCGGTGCTGATATCCCAATACAATCTCGCATCACACCGTACTTGACCGGCTGATATTTGACAGGAGAAGTTTCCTCTGCCTGTACGTTATCTGGTACAGATACTAATCCTAACACTGCAATTGCAACTGCCATTATACTGGCAGTTATCGTCTTTGTTAACTTCTTTCTCTTCATCTCAATATCACCTCCGTAATTACCATGGGTCTTGAAATCCAACATTATTATCTTTTATATCCGCCGCAGAATTAATAACAATATCATCTGTTCGGACAGTCTTTAAAAATATAACTTCCATTTCGGGCTTTTCATATTTCATACGATTCCTCCACCTTTTCATGTTCTACCTCTAACTTCCCAACTCACTGGAAAGTTAGAGGTGAATTGCTGGTTTAATTGCTCCAGCTCTTTTTTTATTTACTTAAAATTCTTCTACTACCTCTTCACCATTTATCCACGCCTGCATATTTAGCGCTAACAAATTCCAGCTTTGAAATCCCGGATTTAAAACTGGATGTCCATCTTCAGGATCATAATATTCATGAATTTCCCCATGTTTGGTTAAATCATTTTCAAACAGTAGGATTGTTTTCTCGGCCAATTCTTTTGCTTCTTGTTCATATCCATATTTAAGCAGACCTCGAAAAACCATATAATTTGCAATGCCCCATATAGGTCCCAACCAACAAGATGGATTCCCGGACTCTTGAATGATATACATTTTCTCATATTTCGAAAGCGAGCGAACTCCATATGGAGCCCAAAATGATTTTTCATCCAGCAAATTTTCTTTAACCATACGTTCTGCTTGCTCTGGTGTTGCAATTCCACTCCACATAGCTAAAAAACCAGACCATGAACCCAATCTCTGAATCAGACAATCCCAATGTCGTGGTGCGCCACTATGCGCATTATCATTAGGATTGATTGGAAGCAGATTTAAGTCAACACTGTAATACATGCCATCTTTCTCATCATAACAATGTTGTCTCACTGCATCTTTTAAATTATCTGCTTCTACTCTATACTTGGTAACATCAACTCCAAGTTGTTCCCCAATATAACATACTGCTTCTAATTCTTTATACATCAAACAATTCAAATAAATCGATGCAGAACTTTTAGCAGGACGATAAAATGTGGCTGGATCATTATCCACACCAATAGATCCATCATTCATCCAAAAATACAAGCCTGTTTTATGGCGACAATTATTTATATAATAGTCTTCAAACTTACACAACTTATGAAAATACGGCTTTAACCATTCTACGTCATGATGAAACTTGATAAGAAACGCTGCATGTTGTGCTAAACATGGCTTATGAATATTTCTTTCACCTCGTTTAGCAAAATATTCTTCTAACGAGAAAAAAGGATCAATTGCAATTGGTATTCTTCCATGTTCATCCATCGTGTTGAGGAAATTCAATACACATCCAAACTCATAATCTTTAATATCTTCCTTCACAAATTGACGCAAAGCAATATTAGTTAACCAACTGTCCCAATCCCATAAAACATTACTATAAACACTTCCTGGAACAATGAATTTAAATTCTAATGTCCCATCTGGCTCACGGAACAATTTTTTAAAATTCTTTTTTGCATATTCAAGCAACATATTAATCACATCTCTTTCTTAGTTAGTTTTTATTATTTATCCATGTTCGATGGTTCCTATTTCCTTATTAACTCTTGCCCTGGCAACTGATACAAGCGCAAATAATCAACTGCCATATGATTCTTTGACCAATCAGTTGTTTCATCTGGAAATCCAGTCAGATATCCAATGTTACATCCACCATAGATGGTCAGAATCATTTGCATTGCACCATTAAAAGTCTGTTGCGAACGTGAATCAAATGTCGTGTTCATTGCAAAAAACACTCTTCCATCATAGGTCCACTTTATAGTCGTTTCATCCCATTCGATACCAAAGGTATGATATTCATCTCCAAAACTATCTCCTTCAGGCAATGTGAAGTACGACTCGTCATACGGACTTTTCATAGCACCACAGTAGTACATACCTGATACATCCTCTGTATTACTACCATCCACCCAACTATGCGGTGTCGCTTTGACAGTTGTTGGGGTTCCAAAACATTCAAAGACATCAATCTCACCATGGAACTGTTGTCCCGCAAAACCTAAAAGCCAAAATGCAGTTGCTATTCCTTTTGAAACATCAAACTTTGCACTAATTTCAACAAACCCGTACTTATACCAGATGGAGTTACTTGTTCGAATCTCTGCTGAGAGGTATTGGTCACTGGTCTGTTTTGCCTTCATAATCAGATTCCCGTTTTCTGCATAGATCATGTCGGAACCATCTGCAAAAGCAGTCGGTTTATCAGATCCCAAACCTTGATTGGTAAAGTTACCCTTTTCCGCAGTCCATATAGATTGATCGAAAGTATCAAATTCGTCTGCAAAAGTCAAAGAATAGTAATTTTCATATTTTTTCATTGTTTTAGCATAACTACCCGTAACATCTGTCTTAGAATCGATTGGCTTTCCTTCATTTACCATACGTGCTACTTCTTTTACTGCAAGTGCTGTCGCAGCATCTGAACCACCACAAATATATAACTTTTTATCCTTCATCTTTATGCGGTATTCATCTTCCGAATCACATTTTGGTGTCCCGGCTCTCTTTGTGTTACCGACAATGATTTCGTATTCCGTTTCTTTTTCTGAATCAATCTTTTCTACAACATTACTTCCAGTCGCAGTCATAATCGCTGATTGCAACTCCATCACTTCTTTACCGATAAGGTACGACATATTATACTGTGGTGTCACAAAACAATACTGACTCAAATCTTTCGTGCCATTCATCTCGAATTTATTCTCTTCATTCTCATAATGATACACATATTTAAAATCTGACTTTATCGTTGACTTTACATCTCGACAGAAGTTCCCATAGAAAGTGTGTACAGCAACCTGCAATGCTTCATCTGTCGCTCCAACAATATAGATATACTCACCTTCCATCTGTATTGCCCAATCCATACCATTATTAGCATTTGCCGCTAAAATCTCATCATAAATAGTTTTTGTGGCTTCTCGGTTGGTCAGACCGATATTAACTTCGATCTGACCTTCCTGATGTTTTACTGTATCTGGTTTGTATGGAATCTGAATATCTAATTTATCGATAATTCTTTGTCTCAAATCACTTGCAATGGAGATAACCTCTTCATTCGCATCTACCGAACGTATAATAATAAAATTCGCATCATCTTCACTAAACAAAGCAACCTGTTTGCTCTCAGGAGCACACCCACTAAGAATTGTGGTAAACAGCATACATAATGCTAACAAGAATGAAATTTTACGCATCATTTTTCTTTTCATTTCTGTTTGTCCCCCTTTTCTTTTTAATTTTAAGAAACACAATCACTCCACCAGTTGCTAGGATTGCAACACCACTTGCAATTGCAATGATAATCCATATTTGATTTCCGTTTTGATTTCCGTTTAAATCCAACATGATAAACTGTTCGTCTTCTTCATCTTCGGTAGTTTTCTTTCCGCCTTCTCTATACCAATCTTCGTATTTGATGCCATCACCTTGGATACTTCTTACATAACTTTCATCAGCCGATTCAAGAGTAATGCATGCATCATCAATATATAATGAAGTAATACCTGGTGTTGCAAGCCCTATGTATCTCGCCCTAGCAGTAAATGTGTACTTAATCTCCAACCATTCGTTCATATACTCCGACATAACTTCCGTATTAGCAATGGTTTCATATCTTGCATCTCTTTGTGCTTCGCTCCAATAATCAGCAGTTCTCACATCTGTAAGTTTATCGGAATGCACCAGTTGGATATCTCCTGCGAGGAAATAATCTGTAATTTTTACCCACACTGTAAGTTCATACTTTTCTCCGATGGTTAGTGGATTATTCATATAGAACAAGCCAACTAAACGTGGATTTGGATTATCTCCCTTACGTAGCACAGATACCTTACCGTTACGAACATGGTCCGAATTGTATTGAGAGCCGAGCCACTTTCGATATTCTGTCTCTTTCGTATCGTTTGTCTTTTTATTTAAGAAGTAATCTGATTCAAAACGATTAGACATACCTACACTGTAATGTTCAAAATCCTGTATCGTCTGGTAAGTAAGGAATTTTGCGTAAAGTACTTTCACGCCTTTTTCCAATTTTCCTGCAGTACCATAATCTTGTGTACGATTTTCATCGGTACACCATCCTACAAATTTACTATCAGCGCGAGTTGGTTCTGCTGGTAATTTGATAGTCTGTCCAACTTTACCTCTAAACGGTTCAACAACAGTACCGCCATCTGTATCAAAAATAATAGCATCCGTCAGTTGAATAATTTTAATATTATCAATGAGTATCTCACCATAACCCACGATAAACAGAGATAATCTGTTACCGCCCGCTGTGAGTTTTGGAATAGTAACGTATGTACTTACCTTCTTCCATCCTTCTGTTGGTGTATCAATTGGATTGATACCACCTTTAATGAACTGTCTTCCATCATGAACAGAATTTTCTTTGGTTACTCCTACTTGAAAACTAATCGCAGAAGGGTACGTACTCTCTGTATCAATCGAGATTGCTTTGTAATCGAAACTAATCCAATACTTTTCTCCTTCTTTAACGGAAAGTGCTGCATCTTCATATTTCGCATTTGTTGCGGCAAAGACAGCCGGATCATGAAGTCCAATTGTCGCACCATAGGTTCCAAAGCTTCCTTGACAGTTATAAAATTCTTCTTTATTAGTTGTAGAATATTTCAAACTGTATTTGACAGCTGTATTACCATTTTCTTTATACGGTGTACATGACTCACTTATTCTAGCAGCGTTCAATGATCCTGAACCTGTAAGATAATAACTATAATCCTCAAAATCGATTACCGTCACACCTTGCATTCCTTCGTATCCTGCATAAAGTACTAACATACCACTGGTTCTCTTATATGTTGCAGGGTCGAATTTTTTCGTACATTTTACATCCAAATACCAAGCATCAAATGTATATCCTTTGCGCACGGCTTTCGGGAGTACGGTATTTGCATTAATTATATACTCTTGTGCTGGAATCGCTTCTCCGCCTTTTGTTGAGAATTGAATATAAGTTGGTTTTTCAATATCCCAATCTGTAACACTTACGTTATCGACAAGGACAGTACCATATCCTGCAATACCAAGCATAATTGCATCACTATAATAATTCACTCCCTTTTCCACAATGTTTTCACCAAGGGATTCTACTGTGAAATATGTAGTTGCTGTTTTCCACCCGGTTGTAGATTTTTCTACAATAAATCGATTAGATTGGATTACATATTTATCATGCGAATTTCTAATATTTCCAGTTAATACTGAGAATCCGATTCCCTTATCATTGTGTTCTGAATCTATTCCCGTTACCTTGTATTGGAAGCTTACTTTATATGTTTTTCCTACCTTTGCACGATAAGTAACATCCATATAATTGTATTCTCCCGTAACTGTAAGGTCTGGATTATATAGTGTCATTCTCTGTGGGTAATCAGCGCTACGTAATTTCACATTGCCTCTTTCTTCAACATTCTCTTTACTTGATGGAGAATACTGAAGTGAATATTGCATAACATTATTGTCATTTTCTTTTGTTGGAACAAATGCATAGTTCAATCTTCCTGCATTCAATACACCACTTTTATCTGACCAATATGAAGTATCATCAAATGTAATTTCTGTTCCATTTGTATAAACATGCCATTTTGCATAAACAGTAATCGGTTTTGTTACATTGATACAGTGTTCTAAAGCAAATGGTGTCTTAAGAGAAGCATCTAAATACCATCCCATAAACACTGCATTACTTTGTGTTGCTGCTGGTAGATTGTTAAGCCCTGCCAAATCAACTGTTTTATCCGACATTGCATTTCCACCATTCGTGTTGAACTTCACAGTATATGTTCTATCTTTCAGTCCAATTACTTTCACATTATCGAAATAAACACTTACATTCCTACTTCCACCTTTTCCATAAAGTTGAAGTGCGTTATATGTTGTCAAATCGCACTCGTCAGAAACAGTCACAAAGATAGTTTTCGTTTTCCAGCCGGTATCAACACTTTCATTAATCGAATAACTCATAAGCTTTTGATACCATGTAACGTGCTGCTTCAGATAATTTGTCTGAGACACACCCTCCGGCCATCCGTATTCATAATTTGGTGCACCAATGGCAACTCCTATCTCAAGTGCATTGTTTTTAACTGTTCCCTGTACCAAATAGTCAAAGGTAATCTGATAGGTCACACCGTTATAAACTCTGACATAATCTGTCAAATTCTCTTTTCCAGAAATATTGGTATAGTCATAGCCAAGCTGCAGTACTCCAAGTCCTAATGCAAATTGTTTATAACGTAATACTGTATCTGAAACATCTGCCGGATCTTTTTCCGGCTGTAAATCACCTGAATTCTTATGAATAATCTGTTCTGACGGAATTATAGCAGTATCATAAGTCTCATCTGCGAGTACCGTATCTTCGTCATATGCAAATTTCTCATATTTTCCATAAATAGTAACTGTTGAATAGACTCCCGTTCTCACATAATCATCTGCAATAAATTTAGTCTGATACATAGCATCTTTATAAAATACTAAGGTATTACCAGATTCATCCGTTGCTTTAAGTCCTTCTGGCAAAGTAGCTGGAATCATTCCGTCTGAATAATATACAGATAATGTATTGTCATTCACTACATAATCAACAGTCACACCTGCAAGTGCTGTCACTTTTATATCATCAATATATACATGCGCTTTGGATCCACCAAGTAAACCGTAGAGAACTAATCGATTTCCTTTGGTGAGATCTGTTGCATCATCCACCTTAAAGTATGCTGTATAATTTGCCCACTCTGTATCGTATTCGGTGTCTTTCGTCAATACAATCTCTGTTGTACTCTGTGATAGATAGGATAAAAATTTACCTACCGTAACATCTTTTACACTACCGCCATTATTCAATCCTAATCCAATAATCAAATCATTATCGGCTAGTTTTCCAGATGCCTTCCATCTGAAATCCACTTTATAAGTAACACCTTTTTTGACTTCTATGTAATTCTCAATCTTATCGTTCTCATATCCGTCCCCCATCACCAACATACCAAAACCTTTTCGATAATGGCTATAGTGAACAACATTATTGGTGTCATCCGCTGGGTCTTTCATAACACATAAATCAGCTCCTGTATTAAACAAATCATCTCCAAGCCAAGGTTGTGTTACTGCATTTGTATCTAATGGTTTTGCAGACGCTGCACTATAATCATTTTCAAACAATACTTCATCGGCGTTGTAGCTAAAATCTTCATATTTTCCATAGATGGTTTTTGTTACATATGTTCCCGTTCTCTGATAATCTGCTAAAGAAAATGGTGTTTTATAGTTTTCATCCTCATAAAGCATCAATACTTTTCCATCACTGTTCGAAGATACAATTCCTTCTGGCAAAGTGGTCGGAATATTTCCGTCTCCGTAAAACTTACTGGTAACTGTTCCTTCAATGTTATAGTTTACCGTAATACCTGCAAGTGCAGTTACTTTAACATTATCTATATGTAATTCACACTTCTGACCAGCAGCGGCATATAATTGCAATGCATTAAACTTCGACACATCGCAATCATTAGGTATCGTCACCTTAATTGTCTTATGAGTCCAATCTATATTAGGTTGCGTTTTTGCAGACGCAAGCACCTCTTCCTCATTCCAAGAAGTATAATTGTTGAGATAACCTGTTTTTTCTAAATCTACAAAACTGTCATTTGCTGACCCCACCGCAACACCAATAATTAAATTTTGCATTGGCCATTCCGGATGATTTGTTGTATTATAACGAGGCTTCAATCGATAATCAAATTCAATTGAATAGGTCTGTCCCGGTGTAACCGTGATTGGAGTATAATTCGTCAGACTTTGATTGGTATAAGAATGCCCCAATCGAAGGACTCCAACTGTTCTGGTCTCCTGAGCATAATAGATATATCCATTATCCCCGTCCTTTTTTGGAAATATCTGATTTGAAAGTTGTGCGAAACCACTCCACACGTCACTGGCGGAGGTTGCATTATCATAATTGTGTTCTGATATCACTTGGTCTTGTTGCAGATAAGTGTCGTTTGCTTCTGCTGACAATGGTTCCGCATTCGTTAAATAACAGCCTAATGCCAGCACTAAGGCCAGCATTAAACTAAGAGTTCTTTTAGACATCGATTTGATTCTTTGTCTCATTCAAATTCCTCCCTCCTATTTGTCGGATATCTCATCTAGGATTGCATTAGCTTTTTTAATTGCCGAGTCAACTTCTCCTGAAATACTTTGCATAACTGTGGTTAATTGGTCCGAAGAAGTACGCATTAATGCATATCTCCATGTACGCATTTCATCACCCGATGCATATCCAAGTAAAGATGCACCACATAAGTCAAAGCTAAATACTTTTTCCGAAAAGTCTTGCCCTGCAATGTACTCTAAGTAGTAATCCCTTGCGTCTTCACTGATGAAAGTATTATCCCAGTCATAGTTATATGGATCTAAGAAATAACGAAGGAAATATCCTGCCGCTTCAGGATTCTTAGAACCACTTAAGATTCCGTATGCTCTGTAATGAGAAGATGTATAGTTCTCTTCTCCTTCTTTTTCCGGAATCGGTGCAAATCCCAATACATCTTCATCAATTCCTTTGAAGTAACCTGTTTGCTTCAAACCATAACTGTCAGTGATATAAAGACCAACAGTACCCTTAATCATATTGACTCCTGCATGTGCATTGTAGATACCTTCATCCAATGTCTGGAGATAAGTTTTATAGCCGGTTGCCAAGCCTGCATCATTTAATCCACTGACAAATTTGCCATCTTTCATATACATAATGCTGGTTCCCAAGGTTGTTGCCAAGGTTTCTGGCGGTAAATGGCCGCCACTATATCTGTCTCCTAACTGATCATATTCTCTCATGATGTTGAGCATGTTATCCCATGTCCACTCACCAGCATCAATATAATCCTGTGGTGTCAAAAGACCGTTGTCCTCCATTGCTTTCTTGTTGTAATACACAAGATTGGTTGTCTGCCATACGGAATTCTTTGCATTCAACTGATAGTAATGGTCACCAAAGGTTGTAAACTCTGCATACCCTGTATCCCAAATTGGGTCATTAAGATCAATTGATGACACCTCGTCTAACGGTTTTGAGATTTGTAATGTCATAGGGAAAAACTCATTATTTTCTACATAGATATCTGGAGCATTTCCTGCTGCTACCATTTGAGACAACTGCTGAAAATAAGTCCCTTGTGGAATCTGTACCCACTCTACTTTGATACCTGTGTCTTTTTCAAAGTTTTCCATAATCCATGCAGCTTCCGTTGTAGTATGGTCAATCCATGTGGCGATCTTAACAGTTGTACCTTTCAACTCTTCTGGAATGTCATAAGGATTATGCTCTGCCTCATAGTCAGCTCTGGCTTTTACATATTCTTCACCAAACATGGCCTCCCATCCGGTTGCCTCAGTCTTGTTACTCTCGTCACCATTCTTGTCTTTGTCTCCACTACCACCACATCCAGTTACTACTGTTGCTAAAAGAGTGGTTGCCATAACGAGTGCTAAAATTTTTCTTAGTTTCATGATTTTTTTCCTCCTTTTTTCTTCTAACCTGTAATACCCACACGGTCAATGCTCTTAATGAACTTGTTTTGAACGCACAGATAAGCAATTAATAAAGGTAAAATATATAGTAAACAACCCGCCATAATTACCGAGTTCTTCATAACGGTTGCCGAACCGCCAACGAACGGGTTGTTAACTGTCAATGTGTCTGGAAGATTTGCCAACTGTACTGCCAATGGATAATCCTCCGTAAAGTACATAAGTCCCATTGTATAATCGTTCCAATGCCATACCATTGCAAAAACAGCAACTGTAAGAATTGCCACTCCAGAGGATGGTACCGCAATACTCCAAAATGTTCTAAATGGACCTGCTCCGTCAATGTATGCGGCCTCCTCAAGTTCTCGTGGGAGACCTCTAAAAAACTGAATATAGATATAGATCAATATTCCTGAGCGAAGTCCCATTCCAAAGAGAGATGGTAGATACATGGTCAAATTCGTGTTGAGTAAGTTCGGCCTTAAATCTATACCTGTAATCTTATCAAAAAGACCAAGTATGCCAACCACATCAAAGCTCTTATAATTAATAACCATGGATACCAGATATACCTGAAGAGGAACCACAATTGTCACCATTAGTAAGAATTCTAATAACTTTTTCCCTCTAAATTCAAATCTCGCAAATCCATAAGCTATGATGGCACACATTACAATCTCTATGATGGCGGAAACAACATCCAATGACATAGTTCGTAAAATTGCCTTCCCATAATCCAGTGATTCAAATGCAATCTTGAAATTTTCTAGTGTTACATATTTGGGTAGCCAATAAAGTGCGACGTCGTAAAAGGCCGTATCTTGCTTTATCGCTGTACTAATGGCACTGAAAATCGGATACAAAACGATATAACCTACTGACAACAAAAACAGATATCGTAAGAGTGAACCAAAAAAACCTGTAACTCTACGTTTGATTTTTCTACCATTCCATTTATCCATCACTCTTTCCACCTCCTAATCCATACTCTGTCAAGCAAATACATGACAACTGCAAGTACAACTCCAATAATTATGAAGTATAGCCAAGCCATTGCAGCACCCGGTCCGTATTCCAAATTATTGATGGTTGCAAGTACCAGATTCATAAGTACATTTGTTTTCGTTGTAAGCAGTTCTACAATAGTAAATACGATAACCAACGTCAGAATTCTCGATAACATCGGCAATGTAATAAACCAGAATTCTTCCCATTTGGTACATCCTTCCACTTTTGCAACTTCATATAATTGTTCCGGAATGCTTTGCATACCGGCAATGAACAAAATAATTTGAATTCCGCAATTCCAAACAATTTCAAATATATTATCAAGGACAGCCGTTAGGTATCCTGATATTTCGTTTGGTATCCCCAACTTTAATATAATTGAATTGAAATCAATCATATTAGAGGAAACAGCTTCATTCATTCCTGCTGATATCACATCTTCACTATTAACTGCAAATAGAAGTTCTATTACCACACCACTTGCAATAATAACCGGTAAGAAATACAATCCTCGAAAGAACGCTCTACCCTTAAACTTCGTATTCAGGATAAGTGCAATAATTAGGCTAATAATTATAATTGCTGGCAAGGAATATGCAATGGTAGTTAAAGATTCCACCATGTAATCCAAATACTTTGGATGTTCATTTATAACAAAATTGAAGTTTTTCATGCCCACAAATGCCGTTTTTAGTCCATTTTCCGTGAGTTTGATTTCACACAAAGAATAATACAATGACTGCCCTATTGGTACGAGAAAGAATAGGAACAATCCGACAATCCAAGGTGCAATGAACATATATCCATATCTTGCTCTATGCCGTTCAATGCCACGCCGTTTTTTCTGCTTCATCCTCTCCCCTACCTTTCTACTGTATAATCATTTGCTTCTATGCTAATGGAACCATCCGTATAAACCTCATCTCCATAATTTACATAGACAGTAATTCCATTGCTAAATTCTGTTTTCCTCACATACTCGTTAATTACTACATGCGATACAACCTTAGCACCTTTTAATGCTTCCAATGTTTCACAAACACCTTCATCAACAAGTGTTTCAATTTGTGAAATTACATTTTCTTTATTCATTCCATAAAAATCACGTTCGATAGAGTTAATTAACTCATCATCGTAATTTTCAATCATGGAAAAACTTACTCCAACACCACTTTCTAATGCTTTCAGCAATGTAGTTTTAGCATTTGTCGATAGGTTCATAGCTGAAATCGACATTGGAGTATATCCCTTGAATACGATCTCGTAAAAAGGAACATCCACACTAAAACTTTCATAACCCGATGAATTTGTCGGCACTTCTGAAATATAATCTACGTATACGGCAGCATAAGCATTTGCGTTGTTTCCCATCAATGAGATTTTGTTTTGACGATATTCTTTCAAAATATTGCTTACCTGTTCTCCCATTCCCAGTGCAACATAATATTTTTCATCTCTGTAATCTGCGTATGCCATATTTGAAAGTGTACTAAGTCCGATTCCTTGTACATCCTTCTTTAAAACCGTACTTAAAATTTTGGTGTTTAATGCATTTAGTTTTTCTCTACTTACCAATCGATAATCGTCTTGAAAACTGTCAGGCAATCCTGTTTCCTGCGATTTTACTGTCGCAGTAGTTTGTTTCCCATTCGTTGTTACAGCAGCTCCAAATGTTGTAGAAATGCCGGATCCTGATTGATTGAATCGTACACTGTCATAATCTATAAACAGTGATGTATTCGTTTTTCCATAAGTATCAAACATTTGGCTTAACGTTTTGTATGTTCCTACTTCTGATGCAAGGGAAATGCCTCCTGCTGGTGCTCCTATATTAACTCCGGATTCTGTAAATCCTTCCAAAGAGACATTCACATCGCCAGCAATATTTCTAACTTTTTCAATCAATGCTTGTGCTTCTTCCAACGTGGTAGTTGCATACAACTTGCTATACGGCATACCAAACAAGAAGTCTTGACACTCTGCAGCACCTAAAATATTAACATTTACTGCATGTTCTTTTGCCAGTGCTGTATCTTTTCCAAAAGCATATGTTCTTTCCAAGTAAGAACGATAAATATTCGCCATGTCCACATAGGAAGCATCTTCCTCATAGAACGGATAAAACGCTACTGAATAAACTTGATTCATAATCGGTTCTGAATACAGTTTGTTCTTAAATGCAGTTGATGCAAAACCTTGCGGCGTATTGATTAGGTCATATCCTCTGGTTAGGAAACTTGCGTATACTGCCGCATAGCCCATGCCTGTATTATTGGATACGGTGCAAATATTTGCCCCCTCTGCCCCTTCTTCAATAATAGCACATACACCTTGTTCCTGATTGACCGCACCATATACCGGAAGCTTGACTGATTCGTATTTTACAAAATCCTCCTCATCATCTACAGAATAATCATATCCATAGACTTTTTCAGATGTCGTCGTAGAAGTAGTAAGTTTAACATCTGAGTAAATCAATGCTCCCGAACCAGACGGTACAAACAAGTATGCATCTTCCGTATTGTTTTTCACAGAACAGAAGAATGGTGCTACCGCTACTTCCGTAACAGAATTTTCTGCACTTTCAGTAATCTTGGAAGTATCTACAGATACCAGCAGATTGTCATCTCGCAACCGATAATCAACGGTTACAGAGAATTCTTCTGACTCAAAGTTATAAGTTACAGAAAGACCTTCCTCTATCTTTTTCACTGATACGCTACCATTTTTGATTGCCCCTGTTGCTGCATAAGCTGTCTTCTCCGCGAAATTGACATTATCAAAATAAGTGACGTAAATTGGAGAATCTACCTGTGGGTGCGTTTTCACTCCACTCTCAATTGGATTATTATCTAATTCCGCTTCCGGTGTATTGCTCCATCTTTTATTTGTTTCTTTATCAAAGAGAATTACTCTCTTTTTCTTTTGGTCCCATTGCAGTTCATATTTCTCATTTTCACAAACGGTACCATCCTTTAATGTTTCTGCCTTTGTTTCTGTATAGGCAGGAAATCCCTGTGCCTCAGCACATCCAACCAGAGTTCCTGCAAAACACAAAATCAAACTAAGAATTAGCATTCGTTTTTTCATCATCTTGCCCTCCCTCTAGTTATCGATATATGATTTCATAAAACAGTGTCAGTAAGAAACTGCCAAGCTGTTGAATTAACAAGAACAACAGGAATACTAGGAAAATTACAATTGCAATTCCAAGTATTGTCAACACAGAAGTTGCTACAAACTTCCCAAACCCAATATCGTGAATCTTGATGGAACCTGCCATTACCAAAAAGATGGTATAGATCCAAAATACCGCCACCATGATACCTAAGAACTCCGCCTCATTCTCGTACAACACATTTGTAAATACAAGATATAATACATTGCTTATAATTAACGGTGTTAAACTGTAGGTAATCACGATATAGATTTCTTTCATCTTCCCCAGTCCGTGCATAAGTGTACATACTAACCAGTTTACAATAGTCCATAAAACCACGATTCCAACTGTTTTCACTAATATAAACAGCGAATTGAAATTTGCCGAATCAAAGTAGGTATAGATAAAACCACCTTTCGTTACCTTCAGTACCGAAGTAATATAAAGAAGTGCAACCAATACCGTACCAATCGTCACCGAACCCATACCGTTTTCTTTGATGGCACGGAAAGCATCAAACGGATGCGCAAGAGAATATGCCCAATGACGGATTGCTCGATTCCTAACTAACTGAATTTCTTTTTTCTTTACATAGAAGAAAGCACCTATCACTCCACCTACTAAAAGTATCATTAACGGGAAAGCCCAATAGAAATTATCAGCAATGATTTCCTTACGCACGTACTTATAACTCTCACTGTATGTGTCTCTATCTGCACCGATTTTCGCGTATTCCATAGAAGTTTTATAATCACCTTCCCTAAAATATGCTTTTCCTAATCCTCGGTAAGCCAATTGGGAATTGCTATCTTGTCTTAACACTTCTTCCCAACCTTCTTTCGCTTCCACATATTGTGAATTCAAAATCATGGACTGACATTCTTTAACTAATTTTCCATACTCCGTTATCTTATAAACAGTAAGTGAACATTTTGCCTTATCACAGACTAAAACATCATCACCATTTAATGTGATTGCAATTGGATTCTGAAAGGTCCCCTTTACATCTCCGTACGTAGTGCCCCCTCCAAAAGCTCCTAACAGACTTCCTTCATTATCATACAGATAGATTTTTCCATTCCCTTTATCTAATACATAAATGAATTCTCCGTCTGCCGCCAACTGACTTAAATCTTGGTTATACCATGCCTTAGACGCATACAGGACAATTTCTGTATCCGCAAAATTTATATCAGAAGTATCAGAAACATCTTCTCCTCCAGGATTCAACATCTTTATTTGTCCTGTCGCATTAGCTGTTGTACGTCCTGTGGCTGTGTAAATAAAATTATCATTACCCACTTCTAAATCTGTAAACTGATACGGAAGTGCTTTCACGCTTGCTTCTTTCTTCACATCATTGACAAACAAACGATTCCAAATATTCTTTAATACCTGTGATGCTGTTGCCGCAACCCTATTTGCACCATAGAAACCTACAAATTCATTCTCTGGTGAATATAAAATTGCTCCATAATAACTACCATCGCTTAATACATAAACATATCCGTTAGTATCTACAGTTACTTTAATCGGTGCATAGCTGAAGTTATCCGGAATAATATTTGAATCCGGAAGTGTTAGCGTGTCAAGAATCACACCTTCTTGATCCACTACCCACACACAAGCTGATGCAGTACCACAAATATAAATTTTTTCGTCTTGTGTCACATAAATGCCTGTGGCACCAGCAAAAGAAATACTCTGAGAATCTGCGGTTTTTAATTCTGAAATTGTTCTTACATATTTATAATTAGCATCCAGTACTACTATGGCCGGAATTTTTGAATCCAAAATATATGTATATCCACTGTCAGAACAGTAAATATCTTCCATATCAGCCATATTAACACTACTCATATCGGATGAATAAATCACTCTATCCACCTCATAGAGTGGTTTCATTGATACTACTTTTCTCGAATTGGCACCCGACAATTCCGTCCAATATGTATAGGATTCGTATGGTGTGCTATCGCTTATCGAAACTGTTTCTGCTGAAGCAACTGTCGTAATACATCCTACCGATATTACAATCAATGCCAGCATTGCAATTAATTTCTTCATTTTCATGTTCCTCTCCTACCCCTTAATACCTGCAGTGTTCATTGTTTCCATTACATGAGACTGTGTAAGTAGATATATAACAATCGGTGGAATCATCAAAATAACTGTTACAGCCATAGCACTTCCTGATCGAGCAATACCTCCGGCTGTAATCTGATTAACAATCATTGGCAATGTCTTTAACTCCTCGCTAAAGATGGTGCCAGAAGGAATCATTGCCCACAAATCACGGAAAGCAAACAATAGCGTTGTCATAAATGCCGGCTTAACCATTGGTACAATGATACGCCAATAGATTCCCCAAAAGCTTGCACCATCAATCTGTGCTGATTCCAACATTTCATTTGGAACATAACTATCCATGTACTGTTTCATAAGGAAAACACTCGTAGCAGATGGAATTGCTGGTAAAATGTATATCCAATAGGTATCCATGATTCCAAGTGTCTTGTATATCAAATATCTTGGCATCGCCAATGTGTAAGCATTGAACATTAATGAAAACTGAACAATCATAAATATCTGTTTTTTATATTTTAGTTTTGACTTTGAAAGTACGAATGCTGCCATGGAGCCAACCACTACGTTTGCAATTGTACCGACTAAAGTCACAAACAGGCTGTTGAATACATACCTTGTAATCGGAACCTTCAAATTAGATAGAAGTTCCGGTAAAATCTTATAGTTTTGAAGCGTTGGATTATGTACCAAAAACCGTGGTGGAAAAACTAAAAGTTCATCCAACGGCTTAAAGGACGTACAGATACAATAAATCAACGGCAACACTGTAAATGCACCCGCAAGAAAGATAAAAGTGAAATAAAAAAACGTACCAACCTTCGAGCGAGTATATCGTCTGACCTGACTATTTTTCTTATTCATAAACTCCTTCTCACTTTCCTGACGTATTGAGTACCTTAATAAATAAAGTACGGGCTGAAATCATCATGAGGAACAGCACCACTGCAATTGCTGATGCATATCCCATTTCATACTTGATGGCACCTACATCTTCCATATACTGCACAATCATATCTGCCGAATATTCCACACTCGGATATCCGGCCAGTTGCGTACAGATTGCACCTGCTGAGAAGCTTCCTTGAATTGCCATAACTGCACTGAATACCAGCATGCTTTTCATAGATGGAAGTGTGATATACCACAACTCCTGCCAGCGATTACGAATTCCGTCTAACGCCCCGGCTTCATAAAGATCTTCATTTACGTTCTGAAGTCCTGCAATATTTGCAAGGAAGGAGATTCCCATGCTCTGCCATAATTGCACAATAATGATGATTGCCATCACATAATCAGAATCTTTCAACCATAAAATTGGTTCCGTAATTAGTCCCAACGATAATAATGCACTGTTTATATAACCGTAACTATCACCACTAAAAGCAACCTGCCAGATAAAGAAAGCATTTCCAACCAATGCAGGTGCGTAAAACATAAAGGATAGAATGACACGAATTCTCGGTGAGAACTCATTGACAAACCATGCTAGCAAAAAGGATAGTAAGAAACCTAACGGTCCTGTTATAATTGCAAATACCAAGGTGTTTTTAAATACCATTGGAAAGATTTCATCACTGGCAAACATCCTTAGGTAATTATCTAATCCCACAAATTTGACTGGATTTACCATATCAAATGAAAAGAAACTTAACACCATAGAACCAAGTACCGGTAAAATAGTGAAAATGAAGAATAATGCAAAGAATGGCATTAGCATGAGCATGGTCTGAATCTTATCCGAACTTTTTTTCTTGCTTAAACTTTTCATTCCCATACCTCCTTATTCACTGTACTCTTCTATTTTTCTTTTGATTTCATCATTGGCAACATTGCTCCAACGTAAGACTGATTCACTTGCATTATCACCATTTAAGGTCGCCCAAAACGCTTGATCAACTGCTCTTGCCAGATAATAGCTGCCCGGCACCTCCGGCACCTCCACAACCTGTTCCCATTGTTGCATCAAAATATCACGGTCACCGGATTTCCATGAGAGACTGCTAAAGGCATCTACCGTTGCAGTAGCAATCCTTCCCACCGGACCAATCAAAGACTCCACATTTCTTGAATAGCGAAGTTGTACATCTTCTCTCGTCCACCATTTCAAGAATTCCCATGCTTCTTCCTTGTGTTCGCTATCATTCAGAATAATCGCTCCTGTTCCCGAACCCGAAGAACTTCTATTGATACTTCCATCCTCTTGTTCTACTCCCGGAATCAATGCAATCCCCCATTTTCCTTCGATTTCCGGTGCCGTCTGATCCAAAGTTGTATAAACTGTGTAGTTAGAAATTCCAAGCGGTGTCACGCCAACACGGAAGCGATTGTAAAAATCTTGTTCTGCTTCCAAACTATATTTGGTGTACATATCTGTCCACCAGTTGAAAATCTCTACCGCTTCACTGGAATCCAGATTGTTGCGATTTAACTCTTCGTTATATACATCCACACCATTTTGAGATAAAAGAGTTGAATAAATGTTCAGTCCACCAACACCTGTATTGACTAATGCTGTTGTTGCAAGCTTTGTGTAAGGAAGATATACATTCATATTATTTCGCTGAATAATCGCTGTGGCTTCAATAAATTCTTCCCATGTTGTTGGTACTTCTACGCCAATGCTTTCCAAAATATCTTCACGGTAATACATGATGTAGAAACTTTGTGTGTCCGGCAATGCATATGTTCCACCATTATATTGATATGGAATAGTAGAACCTTCTGCAAATCTGGTAATTACTTCTTCATAATCTTCAAATTGTGTCAAATCATACGCCGCGCCACGCATCGCGTAATTAACTGGCATTGATCGTGAAACATGCAATGCAATATCAGGTGCATTGTCGGTTAACATACCTTGGATAACCGTAGCATCCGTTGTTTGTACATTGACTTTAATACCCGTCTCTGCCGTAAATGATTCTTGTATCATAGAGTTTAATACCTGCGTTTGGTCTCTACCCCAATTTACCCAAAGTTTTAATTCCGCCTCGCTACTCTCCTCTGATACATTGTTATAGTCTGTTGTAAAAGAGGCAAAGAAACTCTCAACAACAAACTTTATTTTTTGCCAAAGCATCTGCCACCATGATTCTTCACCTATTGAACCTGCCTGTTCAGGTGCTGTGAATCGAATTTCATCCAATGATAGCGGCATCTGCTTCATGTCATAAAGAAGTGTACTAAGGCTACAGTATTGATTGTAAAAATCAGTCTTATATGTATGAGCCAAATATTTTCGTTCCAACATCTGATTTAACACTCGTGTCATACTGTTAATTGTTGAAACATACTGCGTACTGCTGGTGTCTGACATTGCTTTCATGTCCTTTGAAAGTGCTTCCATTTTCTTCAGACATTCCTTAAATACTTCTTCCAGTTCCGGAATCTGTTTAAACAATTCATAGTCTCTCGACTGATCCGGAGAATCACCAGTAATCATGGATATCTTTAAATACTCATCTCCCAGCATCTCTACAATATCACTCAATCTTTTGTAGTAATCTGACATTTCAGAAATGGTCACACCCATGGTTAATGTGTGAGTCCCTTCTTCCAAATAAATTTGGTATGGTTCATCCTCATTTCCAAAGGTTTTCCATTGCCATGCTGTGTCGTACTGGAATGCAATATCTTTTGCTTCCTTAAATGGTGTTTCCCCATCAATCTTCATCCAGCGGAACACGCGACCATTTACCACACCACTTTGTTTATAGTGAAAATGTAAAGAATAAAGTCCGCTTTCCTTTACATCAAAGTTCCACGTTAAAATTTCATCCGCCTGACTCCAATTTGCTCCGCCAATATAATTAATCAGACTCTTATATGGGCTTTGCGGAGTTACATTCGCAGAAATGTTATCTGATTTTGCAGTCAAAGACGAAGTACTTTTCAACACCGCATCTTCTGCATGAATCACAATATCTTTTCCAGTGTAAGCTATTGCATCTTTATATTGTTTTTGTACCGTTGCATAATCCGCAGGGTTTTCCGGTGATGCAAATGTGATTTTCGAAATCGCAACTGCTTCTTGCAAAGATTCAATTTCAATTGTATGCTCACCTTGTGTTAATGACACTTGGTATGGTTCCGTCTCAATACCATCCTCATCAAAAAGTACTTGGGTGTACCAATCTTGCACCTCAATCTGCTCTGGCGAGAATTCGTTTCCTTGACCATCTTTACTCCAATCATCTCCGTTATTCTTAAACCAACGAGACAGTTCCGTGTTCTCCAAACCTTCATTCGGATAGGCACCGTCAATCTTCACAGCTATAGCTGGATTAAGGTCTGTTCCCTCCAAAGGCTTATATGTAAACTTAATATTATATGAACCTTCATCTGTTATGCTAAATGTATATAATGCCTTCTGACCTATAGTTGTAAGATTTAGTTCATCACAGTCGATGTGAATTTCCTGTTGCTTTTGTTCTTTTGCGACAACAGTTGACTTTTTTTGTTCCTCCGATGCAGAAGTAACAAAACAATTTCCAGCCAATGTAACAACTGTCAAAAGCAATGCAATTATTCTTTTCCTTCTTACACTCATGTTTTCCCTCCGTAAAATATGAATCCAATGTTTTATCAACATGATTCTGTTACGTATTTAATTACAAGTCGTAATTTATATGTGCACAAAGCACGAATCAAGCGGTAATTTCTTCCAAGCTAACATCCATGAGGACAAACTTTTATATTTGTCCCCTTGCCTTTAAGCGTAATGTAAGAATCTCATAATTGCTTACATTAACTTTTACCTTATTATCTTCTGTCAGTTCTAGATTACATATTGGATTTTCCATTAAATCACATAATTGTATCTCTTCTATAGGAATCCCAAAACATAATTCTACCTTTGCAGAGCAGTTGTATGCATCATATAGACGAACAATAACATCATCACCATCTTCTGCAAACTTTACAGTATCTATGATAATATTCTCTCTATTCACAGTTACAAAACTAAATTCATCTGCTAGTGTACCAGATGTATTTGCTAGAACGTTTACACTTTCTAGAGGCTGATTAAATGAATATGCTTCCTTCACGGTATTGCCAGTTCTGAAATCGCCAGCATGTGGATATATAGCATAACTAAATTCATGGTATCCTTGGTCGGCAACCTTGTTCGGATAGGTACCGCACTTTAATACTGTAAGTTTTAATACATTCTCTTCTGTGTTAAATCCATATTTACAATCATTTAGCAAACTTACCCCATAATCATACTCTGACATATCTACCCATTTTTGTCCGCACACTTCAAACTTCGCTGCATCCCAACTGGTATTCTTGTGTATTTCTCTTTCCACATTGCCGAATTGGATTTCGTAGTTTGCTTTTGTAGCATGGATATTTAAAGGAAATGCAATCTTCATTATCTGCTTATGTTCATGCCAATCAATCTCATTTTTCACTTCAATTCGTTCCAAATTTTGGTACAAATAAATATACTGTGTCATTGTAGAATCATGGTATGTATAATCGATTTTGAACCCTTTTCTACATCCTTCATCAATGGTTGATACCGCTGTTGCTTGAATAGTTTTGCACTTTGCAGGATAATAGTCTGCAAGTTCCCAGTTCTCATACTCTAAAGGCATATCCTCAAAGATTTGAATTTCATTTCCAAATTGGTTTGGACAAAATACTTCTCTATCATATCGTTTATCATATAATCTGCTAATTCTTCCGGAAGAATCTATGGTAAGAATATAATATGAATTTTCAACAGTATTCCCCTGAATGCTTACGACAGTTTCTTTTCTTTGCGGTTTTATAACCTTCCAACCATACGCAGGGATTGGTTCGCTCTCATACACTTCACCATCCACAGTAATAATATCTGAACGCTCAAATCCAAGTGAGTTATACACTAAGATTCCGCCATCACTCTTGATTTGCTCTGATAACTGTCTCATAGAATAATCCAATAATTGCTTTCCATCTGCAAATACTGTTTCGTATTGTTTCCAGCTATCGTCATACACTTGTTTAATAGAAGATCCCGGTATAATATCGTGGAATTGATTTAAAAGAATAACATCCCACATAGAATACATTTTGTCTTTTGCGTATGCTCCACCTGCAAGTACAGTACTTAATGATGACAAACTTTCTACTCTCTGCATCAGCATCTCTGCTTTACGATTGTATTTCTTATTCATTGCCATTGACGTATAAGTGCCTCTATGAAATTCTAAATATAATTCCCCAATCCACTTCGGAATACGTCCGATATCAACACACGCTTTTGCAAATTTTTCTTCCACGTGTGCAATATGTTCTTTTAATGTAGACATTTTAGTCGCAGGAATACTTGGAAGACCATAGGATAACCTACGCTGTTGTTCTAACATATCTGATGTTGGGCCACCACCGCCATCGCCCCAACCATATACAAGCATAACTTCATCATTGTATTGTTTCTGTTGATAACGATTCCATGTTCCTGCCACCATAGAAGGCGTAATCAGACCTACGTAAGTGGTCTCATTCTGGTATTCTCCAAATCTTTTAAAACCTTGCGTGGTAATAAAATCTGTCATAATTTCACTACCATCAATTCCCTGCCACATAAACGTATCGTATGGTAGAGTATTTGTATCATTCCAGCTGATTTTTGAAGTCACAAAATGCCTGATTCCACTTTTCTTCAAAATCTGCGGCATTGCAGCACTATATCCAAACACATCCGGAAGCCATAAGATTTCACTATCCACATCAAACTCTTTTTTGAGAAAACGTTTGCCATGCATAATCTGTCGAACCAAACTTTCTCCACTAGTAAGGTTACAATCTGCCTCTAGCCACATGGCACCTTCCATTTCCCATCTTCCTTCTTTTACCAGTGCTTTGATTTTTGCATACATCTCTGGTGCCACTTCTGAAAGATATTGGAACAACTGCGGTTGTGACATCATAATCTGATATTCCGGATAATATTTCATCAGTTCTAAAACAGTCGCAAAACTTCTCTGCACTTTTTCTCTTGTTTGTGCCAATGTCCAAAGCCATGCAACGTCGATATGTGTATGTCCGATGCAGTTTACAGTAATTGGACTGTTTCCACACATTTTTTCATAATATTCTTCTTTTAAAAATGTTCTTGCCTGTTCTACTTTCTCGTAATATTCATTTGTATACGGATAATTTAAATCAAGCACGTTACAAGCCTGTTCTAACACTTTCACTGTGTTAGCAAATTCATAGGAATTTTCGACATAAACATCTCTACACGCCTGAAATGGAACAAACATGTCATAATATAGTTGTTCAATTGTTGTGTTTATATAGGAAAGCCACATTTTAAACTCACAAGTTTCGTGATCAGATCCCATGTAATAATAAATATCAATTTCGTAATCACGATTTGGTTCTAGGCGAACAGACGAATGGTTGGTATCCAACGCCTGCACAATTTTCCCATCTATAAAAACCATGCATTGCGGATTAATAGTATCTCTTTCTCCCTCATATCCGGTAGAAGTTGTTAATGCGACATACTGATGCTCTGTTACACTAGGCGTGCTAAATTTTAGTTTTAACCAATAATGTCTGTCATTTCCACTGAAACGCATACCCTCTGTATATGGTTTCCATCCCTCTGTTGGCGGATTGTCATTGACCTTATAACCTGCTTCTACATATCGTATATCCTTAATAGTACCTGCGTGAGTATAGCATTGCGAGCGTAATGTATTGCAAGTAACTAATATTTTTTTCATTAACTTATTCATCCCGTAACCTCTCTGATTTAGCGACTTTTTTGTTGATTGTTAAAACACATTGTCTGATACTATATTCTCACTTTTCCGAGAATCTTCTTTACTCTGCTAATGTTGTCTACTGTCAGCCCCGGCTTATGTGCATCCTTTGGATATAAAATCACGTATTTACCACTGGTAAGTAACAGATTAGACGCATGTTTCGAATCTTTTAAGAACTGTACGTCTGTCTCTTCGTTATAAGAACCATCGGGTTCCATAAACGCACTAGCAGTCACAGCAATATGTTCACACCCCTCTACTAAATACTGGATGTCTACATACTTCTTATGGGATTCATATCTTCCCTGCTCTGGTGACTTTGTGTCGTATTCTTGCACAATGTAGAAAAAATCATCACCCACAACATATTTCCCGCTTATCAAAGAAGCTACGTCTAAATTTTTGATATATTTCAATGCTTCCTCTATCCTTTGAGACAAACAATCCTTCATTGCAAAAATCTCCTTTGCTTAGATATACTCTTTCACTCTGTTAAACAAATTAAGAAGTTCCTTCTTCTCTGTTTCGGAAAGTGCCACACATGGTTTACGTGCAGTATCGCATTCAATTACACCCATATGTTTTAACAAAAACTTTTCACATGCAATATAGAATTCTAAAGACTGATCCTCATACCATGTCATTGGTAAGATTCTTTCAAACATGTCCCTTGCTTCTTCGATTTCATTCTTATTAAAGTGCTCTGTCATAATGTTGAAAGCGCCACTCATGACCACACCCGGCATAATCCCTGTTGCACCACTTAAGAATGCATCAATAGCAAAGATTCCTCCATTACCGCTATAACATTTTAATTCACCATTTGTCTTACGAATTAAACTTCTCATCTTTCTCATAGGAATCGGACATTCCACTTTTATGTATTCGAACTGTTTAATATCATGGAACGCATCAACCAACATATCTTCGCTCATGCTCACCCCTGTAGAACGAGGGTTGTCTTGAATCATAATTGGCAAATCTACTGCTTCTGCTATCGTTCTGAAATACTCAACTAATGCTGCTCCTGCAGGTGTTGACAGTGCAGGTGGATATAAAATCAATCCGTCTGCCCCGAATTCTTTTGCAGTCTTACCTAGTTCAATACAATCTGCCAATGAATTTTCTACAATACCAATTAAGGTTTCAATTCTTTTGTCAACTGCTTTTAAGAATGCTTCAATCACAGCTTTTTTCTCATTAAATGACAATTTGTGCGGCTCACTGTTAAATGCAAATAGACAGATGCTGTTACATTTTCTGTCAATAATAAAGTCAATAATATTTTCTAAACCTTTGTAATCAATGGATTCATCCTCAAAAAAAGGGACATTGACTACCGGACATACACCTTCAAACATATCTTTACCTCCAAAATTAAAATACGGTTTTTGCACCATCTACAACGATTTCTGCTCCGCTTATGTAAGATGCTTCTTCTGATGCAAGCATCACAACTGCTCCAGCGATATCTTGTGGCTTTCCGATGCGTCTCATCGGAATTCCCTCAATACATTTTGCGTAATAATCAGTGTCACTTAGCACGTCATCATTAAAATCGGTGTGGATACTTCCCGGAAGCACTTCGTTAGCTGTTATTCCATACTCTGCAAGTTCTAGAGCAAGCCCTTTTGTCAACATACCTATAGCTGCTTTGGATGCACAGTAATGTACTCTCCCCGGTGCTACCTCGAATTGAGAAATTGAAGAAATATTAATAATTCTTCCACATCCTTTTTCTTTCATCATCTTTGCTGCATGCTGACTGCAAAGGAAATATCCTCTGGAATTGGTCTCCATCAGTCTGTCCCATTCCTCATACGAAAGTTCCAAGAATGGTACTCTACTAAGCACTGCCGCATTATTCACTAATATATCAAGTCGTCCATGCTTTTCCTGAATTCGCTTAAACATTGCAGCAATCTCTTCTGGTTTTGATGTGTCAGCATATTCAACAAAAACACTGTTGCCATACTCTTTTAACGCTTCTGCTGTTTCTAATAGTTTTGAGCTTTTACTTCGTCCATGAACGATAACATCTGCTCCCGCCTCACACAGCTGTGTGGCAATTGCCTTTCCTATTCCTCTACTTGACCCTGTAACCAAAGCCAGTTTCCCTTTTAAATCAAACATACGCTCTCCCATTCCTTATCAAAAATTTATATGTTACACGTACATCTGTAATCATGACCAGTCAACACGGTTCCCTGATGCTGACAACAAACATTTAACGCGCGGAGTGCATTTTCCGGTTCTTTACAAAAACCGATTGGTCTTTCTAGTTCCACATTTCTCAGAAGGAAGATGGCATCTCCAGTAAAAAGATATTTATCTACTTGTACAAGCATACTTCCCGGAGTATGTCCTCCAACAGTCACACATTTTACATTTTCATCAGCATATTCTTCTTCCACCAATATCAATTTCCCTTGTAATTTCTTACTTTCAACAAATATCTTAGTCTCTTGCAAAAATTGTTTGTGCGGATGTTCTTCACTGTGAAGAAATGCATATTCTTTTGCACTCATATAAACATTCGCATTCAATAAATGATAGAGTCCTGAAATGTGGTCATAATGACTATGTGTCAAATATACTGCTTCAATCTCCTCTGGTAACACTCCAACTTTTCTAAGGTTTTCAATCAGATTTCCTTCTGTCTCTTCTCTTGTCCAATCATCTTTACTTGATTTGGTAAGATTCACTGTATCCATATCTTCAATTCCGGTATCTATTAAAATCTTCTTACCATTACATTCAAGCAAATATGCAAAGCAACCTATCTTGATACTTTCATCTTCTGGCATTCCCTGTACCAAAATGGATGCTTTGCAACCAATATGTGCGAAATCTAGTCGTTTCAACTTGTTTATCATTATTTGGTTTCTACCTTAAATCTCTGTTCTGTTCCCGGAATATATGCATATTTTTCAATAATCTCATCATTGATATGGATACCAAGTCCCGGCGAATCCGGAATCATAATCTCTCCATTAACAATTTTTAGTGGCTCATTCAAAAGTTCCTCACGAAGCGGGTTCGCAATCTGTTGGAATTCGCAAATTAATGCATTTGGAATTGCCGCTAAAAGATGTAGGTGAGCTGCGAAAGATGCACCAGAACGGAATACGTGCGGTGCAACAGTAATGCCATTAAGGTATGCATACTCTGCTGCTTTCTTAACTTCGCAAATACCACCTGCATGTGTGACATCCGGTTGAATAACATCCAAACAATTATTATCAATCAATGCCTTATATTCATAGATAGAGCATCCATTTTCACCACCTGCGATTGGTGTAGAACCACTTGCCTCATGCACTTTTCTGTAAACATCTAATTCATCTGTTCTACATGGTTCTTCAATAAACATTAATTCATATTCCTCTAATGCTTTGACAACACTAATTGCTTCTTTAGCAGACCATGCAAACGGAACATAACCTTGCCCACAATCAATTGCCAAATCAAAATCATATCCCAATGCCTCTCTTAATGCTTTTACTTTTTGAACATCTCGTTTTTTGTCATATCCACCACGAATCTTAACAGCTTTAAATCCGCCTTCTAAGTATCCGTTTACTTCTTTGATTAACGAATCGATTGGTTGCTCCATACCTCCACTGGCATATGTTTTAATAGATTTTCTGTATCTACCACCCAAAAGCGACCATACTGGAACGCCAAGAGCTTTCCCTTTTAAATCCCACAATGCGTTCTCAATACCACTGATAACGCCCATTGCAATTCCACGTCTTCCCCAGTTCGCACCGAGCTTATACATCTTTGATTGAAGCACTTCAATTTCAAACGGGTCCTGTCCAATCAATGTCTTTGCAAGGAAATCGCAAATTGCTTTTGCTGCCTCAGGAATATAGTGTCCTGTTCCCATTTCTCCCAGTCCATATACTCCCTCATCTGTAAAAATTTGTACCAATGATGTGTGCCATACCTTTACTTCTCCACCGGACCAGCCCCAAGCTTCCTCTGGTTTATATTTGTACGACAATAATAGTGGTCTTACTTCTGTGATTTTCATAGTTCTTTTTCCTCCCATAATCTGTAATTTAATTTATCTATGATTTGTTTCATCTCTGCAATTCCGTCTGCAGAGCGTTTTGCTAATTCTGTGCCGATTGACATTCTCGACCTGCCAAGCGGGAAACCTGCTGCTTCAGCCAAAAGTCGATAACCATGTGGAAATGAAAATTCGCCAACTTTGTCAATTAGTTCTAACATTTCTTGCTGGAATCGAAGTGAGAAATCTCCATCCCCAAATCTTGTATAAATTGCCGTTGCATATTGTGGCAACAGATAAGCAATTGCAGTAAACAATCCATCCCCACCAAGTGCGAGCGTTGGATACAAGCATGCGTCCAAACCTGTCAACATAGACATATCTGGCCGATACTGGTCTCGTATTTTAATCATTGACATGATTTCACACAAATTTAACCAACTGTTTTTCATCCCTTTTATATCTTCCAACTGAACGATATGCTTAAATACATTTACCGAAATTGGAGTTGTACACTGTGGGATGTTATATGCAACAATTGGAACTTTCGCCGAATTGTTGTATGAAATATCATCATAAAATGCAATTACTTCCTCATCTGACATTGGAAAATAATACGGAGGTGCAATCAACATTGCATCCGCACCCATCTCACTAATCTTCTCAATGTATTTATTCGTTGTATATGTATCTGGTGCAGTAGCCCCGCAAATAAATTGCTTCTTTCCTTCGTTGGCATCATGCACACATTTCATTAACTCCAGATTTTCTTCTGGTGTTAACCTGGAAAATTCACCAGTCGAACCACACGCAACAAAGCCAGTTATAGAACTTTCTGTTAATGTTCGTATATGTTGCTCTAAAGTTTTAAAGTCCACTTTTCCATTATCCAGAAAAGGAGTCATTACAATACCGTAACAGCCTTTTAATAAACGTTCCATATTTCCGCCTTCTTTTTTATTCCATATTTTTCCTGTTTTTTAGACAAAAAACCAATATATCATGTTTTATATTGATTTTACCATTTCATTAGTGTACAATCAATTCATAAAACAAACACGTTTTTTTCTGAAACAAAGATTTTTGGAGGTTGCATTATGCAGACATTAAAACCTTTTTTGCGATTCATCGCATCAGGCCATGAATTTACAAACCATTTTCATACGAAAGCATGTGATTGTCGCTTTCTCTATGTTTTAAAAGGCAGTTGTAAATTACACACTGAACATGAGATTTTTGAAGTACTTCCTAATTCTCTTTTGTACTATCCATGTGGTATTTCCTATTTCCTTGAATCAACATCCGAAGACACGGATTTAGAATATATTACTGTAAATTTCGATTTTACTTTTGACTATTCACACATTAAAGATTGCCTGCATCCTATAAAATCCGAATTATTTAATTCCAAGAAGTTGTTGCCAAGTCACCAACAAATAGAAAATCCGATTTTTAATCAACCATTTGTTATTACCGATATTCCATATATCAAGGAGGATCTTTTACGCCTTACCAAAACATTCCACCAAGTTAATCCATATACGCAGGACATTTGCTCTTCTATTTTGAGCACAATCATCTACTACATTTTGTATTCTTTTGAACAGAAAAGTGCACCGAACACACTTATAGAAAACGTGAAAAAATATATAGACAGCCATTATTCTGAGGATATTACATATTCCATACTGGCCCATAAATTCAATTATCATCCTTATTATGTGAACACTGTATTTAAACAGCTCACGGGTGATACATTACATAAATATTTGATGAAGCATAGGATTAACCGAAGTCAAGAATTGTTGATTTCAACAGACATGTCAATTTATCAGATTGCTATTACCTGTGGTTTTAACAATCAGGCACATTTTTCGACATATTTCAAAAAACTAAACCATACTACACCACAGGATTTCAGAAAAAAACATGGTCTTGTTTAACATTTTTAATATTTACTTTTGGGATTATTTCTTTCTGTTGTAATATTCTTCAAGTGGTTAGTTCACTAGACAGTCCACCATGAACCATACCATGGTCCACCAAGAGGGCATAGTTCCCCCTTGGTGCTTTTATTTTATCAAAAACATTAGACTATATTAATATTCGTGAATAAGAAAGATATAAGATATAATTAGATTTGAATAGATAAACAAGATGAAACGAAAAACATTAAAAAATTTTGTCCACCGCAAGCAGCTTATGAATAAAAGGCTGCTTACGGTGTGTATTAAACAAAGTGTCAAACTATGCACTAATAATTTAATTTACCCATACAGGTTCCGTAACCTTACTTTCCACTCCTGTATTAAAATTCAAGTTGTATTTTACGTTCTTTACATTCCAGTTTCTGCAGTTCAATGACCAAGATGCACTTTCACCGGCACCACTAAACATATGCCCCATATTGGTTGCGTTTGCTGTGTTCCAGTTCTGAAGACTCCCCACATAAAATGTTTTAGAATGGTTCCCTGCATTAGAAAACATGGATGAAAACATTTGTCCACTTGATACATTCCAATTTCCTAGATTTCCAAAATTCCAATTCGGCACATACATGGCGCACCAATAGAACATACATCCAAAATCTGTAACCTTACTTACATTCCAATTGCTTAAATTCCCCATATATACAGAATCTGAATATTCACCAAAATGCGAGAACATGGAATACATATTAGTAACATTTGATACATTCCAGTTCCCAATATTTCCTATGTTGATACTTGGAGTTTTCCATGCAAAATGCTCAAACATATAAACTGTTTGAGTAACATTTCGTGTATCCCAATTACTCAAATCACCAATATTGACATTGGTTGCTCTCATACCTGCAGCACTGAACATCCTACGCATATCGGTTACTTTTGAAACATTCCATTTTCCGACATCTCCTATATCAAACATAGACACATAGATTCCACTTCCTTCAAATAATCCAAACATATTTGTTACTTGTGAAGTATCCCATGTATCCATACCCGTAATCACATAAGCGGTTTCTTTGTTCCTTCCAGTCAGATAATACATCCATTCCATACTGGTCACCTTAGATGTATCAAGATTTTTCATTTCAAAACGCATGCACTGTTCACACTCATAAAACCAATAGGCAGTACTGACTGGTTTGATTTTATCTTGAATGATCACTCTTTTAATGTTTTTGTATGTTCCATCAGCATGCCAAGGAACCTGGCTTGCACTTGTATAGTTTGCCTCTTCAAATCCAGTATAAACAGACGTTACTGTTTTCCCATTATACACCTGCCCCTTTTGAATCATATCCGCTGATTGTACAAACGTCAGATACCCGTCACTGGCAGAGTATATTGCATAAGCGTTTAGTTTTCTCCACACTGCTGTTAAAGTCGCATCTCCGATTGGCATTACATACTCATCTGTATATATGTTCCCATCTTCACCCTGCCAGCCTTCAAACTGATATCCTTCTCTTTTTGGTTCCGATAAATCTACATTGGTACCATTGTATACATAAAACACTTGGCTTGGAGTGCCACCATTTACATCCAGTCTAAGATTAAATTGTTTGCTTCCAATTTCATATTCCATTTCCAGTTCCAATGCTTTTTCAGAAGCGATTGTCTCAGTCCATGCTCCACGATTGACTGTTACATCAAAATCATATCTTGTCTGCTCTGCAACCTCTTGATTAATCGCATTGTTTCCTGCTTGAAGTTCTTTATCTCCTATTTTTAAGGATAACTGCTTTGAGTTTACTAAAATCTCACTATTCTGCGGAACCACTTTCCAGTTGTTAAACTCTGCAACGGTTACATTCTGTACCTCCACAGGAACAAGAGAATCATTTTCTAAATACATTTCACTAACACTTGCTGTTCCATCCTCATTAAAAACAATGTCCATTTTTGCAGGAACATTTACACTAACACCATTATCGCTTGCCGCTTTAGCATCTGTACCTTTGCATGCAAATAAAGTCATTGACATTGCTAATAACACTAATATTGTTTTTATTCTTTTCATTTTCTCACCTCAATTGATAATGGAAATACAGAGGAAACATTTCCTTCTTCTGCATATCCGATTTTTATCGTACAATCATGAACTCCCTTTTCAAGTTCCTTTTCCAATTCCACATGATTCATTTCAAACCCCGGTTCTATTTTCTTCGAAACATAAATGCATCGGTCTTCTTCATCATAAATTTCAAATACAATCGGGGCATGATTGTTTTTAATGTTTTTAATGTTAAAAAGTACGCTGTTCTTTCCTTCAAATACTGCCTTAGGGGAATAATTTACATTCATCTTCCCTTCTTCCACGATGGCATCTATGGCCTCCTGCCGTTCCGAATAATCAATCTCTGTAATGGCATCTACATTTTGTTCATATTCCGCTGTGGTAGGCGTATCGCTACGCCCACAACGGAAACTTAACAAGAGAATAATGATAATCAAAATGGCAAGTATAATCTGTCCGATAAGACTGCGTTTTTCCTTTTTATTTTTCTTTACCTGCTTGATTTCTTTCATTTTTCTCCACCTTATTAGTTAAAATTAAATGTTAATACCATATCATATGCTTTTGCTGATGCCATATCCTGAGTAAAAGCACCGCGTTGTACATCAAAAGATAATACTTGTGTTTGTCCTGATGGGATTGCAATCGCATTCTCATCAAAGCTTACTGTTCCTGTTGTGCTTTCATTACCACTCGTAGGAGCAACTAACTTTAGGGCACCTTGCTTACCTATAGAAAACTTGATTGATTTTGTGTCAGCTTTTAATGTTTTTGTGTCTTGAGATGCGGCTAACAATTTCCATCCAGATTCATTGGAATTCATATCAACGGATGATAGATGAATACCAGCAATGCTACTGATGTTTTCGATTGTCCAGTTGGATGGTAACGTGTTGGTTCCATCTTCGTTAAATACAATTGGAAGTGTGGTTGGTACTGTTACGGATACGTTATCCATAGTGGTTGCCTTTACTTCAATGTTTACATCTGCGGATGCAGCATTCACTGGAATTGCTGCTCCCATAATTACTACTACTGATAAAATTGCTGCTAATACTTTTTGTCCTTTTACTAATGTTTTCATAATATTTTTCTCCTAAATTTACTTTTTTAAATTCTGAAACTTTGGTTTACGAGTTACTGTTTTCTTAAGTTTTCTACAATCATAGGCCTCGCCTCCTTTCATGGCATAAAAAAACCGCTGTGAATCACTTCACAACGGTTTGTTACTTATAACTTGCTACAAGAATAGAACTGACCTTTTCGTCATTGTCTATCCTAACGTAGCATTGATCCAATATATATTTTTGTGATATTTCCTGAATGGAATATACCTCTAACGTTTTAAAATCAATTAAACAAAGCGGAATTGCTTCCTTGCTTTCCTCTTTCCACTTATCATATTCCAGCGTTCCCAGAATCTTTTCCAAACAAGGCTGACACAAATGCTCTCTAATAATCCTTGTATTAAGCCTATAATCTTTTGGAAGAGTACGCAAATGTAAAACTATACTGTTTGGTATCTAACACGTAATGATTGTCCGTCGTAAGTTCTTGAATATAATAGGTGCCAAATGGCAAATCCGTATTGCAGCTTGCCTGACCATCTGCACCAAAGGTGATAATCTCTATGAGACCGCCTTTTAATATTTTGCTTCCGTCTGCTGCGGTAATATCTGCACCTGCATATAATCCAAAAGTGATTTTTTCCAGTTCCCGGTTGTTGCCGATGCCGAAGATCTCGTCTGTTTCCAGTTCCTTTTGTAGACTGACTTTCACTTTTTGTCTGTCATTATAGAGATTTGCCTTCACCTGTGTTAATTTCACGTCTTGTCCGGCATAGATAAGTTCAACAGTCTGTACCATATTATTTAATACCATTCCGTATGGTGCCTGGATCTCTGTCACCTCGTATTTACCCAGATAAAGTTCTTTACTTTTTGCCACTCCGTCAGACCCGGTTGTAATGGTATCCACGAGGGCACCCTTTGCGTAATGCATGGTACCGTCCAAGGTATAAATATCTTCCGCAGCGCGAATCTCGAATACAGCCCCACTTAATCCTTTGATTTCATAAACCGGCTGATGCAGATTATCAGAAACTACTACAGACTGGAATACTTCCCCTGTCTTTGTCACCTGGATGATGCCCTTTTGCGGCATGTTGCTGCGTGTTACTTTAACAACAGTAATACCGTCCTGGCTGGTTGCAGCTTGATCCGTAATATCAAAACGAATTGGATCTGAGTCTAGTACATAGCCATAAGGTGCTTGCACTTCTATTAGGGAATATCCCTTTCCATAATCCAGTTCTTCCGGTGTGATTAGATATCCCTTTTCGTTGGTATAAAAGGTATCAATCACCGTTACTTCCGGATACGTATACTGCATACTGACTTTACTTCCGTCCGGACGATAGATCTGGAATGCGGAACCTGCATATGGAATCACACGTCCCGACTCTGCATCTGTCTTTTCTACCTTAACATAACTGGTAAACGGTGCATTATTGATGAGATATCTATAAACCTCTTGATGTTTCGATACATACACATCAAATGCCGGCATGAGTTTGGAAGGATTGGAATGATGGCACAAACTAGGCACAAAGTCGGCACACAAAAGCCGATGACATGTAAAAGTGAAAATGTTAGAATGGCACTATCCCAAATTGGGACTGAGTATTGTTGACGCCGTTTCTAAAACGATAAAAGGTTTTAGAAGCGGCTTTTTTGATGTTTAAAAGTCAGAAGGGAGGTGCAGTGGAAATGAAGGTGAAGAAGGCATATTGGTCAATGGTCGGAATGATGTGTGTACTCATGTGTACGGTACAGCCTGTTTTTGCAACAACCATATGGGACCGATTTTCAGCAATTATGCAAGATATTTACGGGCATATTGTTGCAATCAGTACCATCGTTGCAGTTACAGTTGCAGCAATCGCGTTAATTGTTCGTATGGTATCGCGAAATCAAAGAGCAGTTGACGAAGCGACTAGTTGGCTGAAACGAATTGTAATCACGTGGATTATTCTTAATTCATTAGGATTTATTGTTGCATATTTGCAACCGTTGATTACAGGAGGAAATTATGCGCCTGGTGGTGGCGGTGCCGGAGGTGGAACTGGTGGTGGAACACAAATCTAAATCAATGATTCAGTCATATAAAGGAGTGATGCAGAATGCTTGACTGGATTTTTGAAGGGATTATTACTTGGGTAAGTAGTGTTGCATCGAAACTTATGGATACCATTTCAGGAATGTTTTTAGAAGCATTGGGAACCGATATGACAACTATGGAGGAATACTTTCCTTATATCGTTAATATGACCGCAATAAGAAGCTTTTCCTTTTCGGAATGCTGCTCTTGATGCTAATTTCATCCAAGAGCCTAATATCCCCTTGCCCTCCGGCAAACGATTTCGCTCTAGTTTCACCCAAGCATACTTTCTTAAGCATTTCATTCCAATAGCTTCTTCCTTTCTTTTTTACTCTATATTCTTACAATCAATCCGTTGAGCTTTGATACTCGGATTCCTACCAAGTAATAAAAGTCAAATTTTTCTAATCTGGTCGGTACCCATACGTTATCAATTTTAACCTGTAAACAATCACCACAATGTAACCCACCATAATACTCCAGCAATCCAAACCGGATATCCATGCGTTCTTTTTCGTGA
>JAEIGA010000709.1_pt1 | contig 49430 bp, 38 predicted proteins | sample 9270691 | NCBI WGS metagenome assembly JAEIGA01 (sample SAMN17057246, study PRJNA624740) | gut metagenome | biome: biome; isolation source: fecal sample | host: Bos grunniens | place: China: Xizang | collected 2019 | reverse complement strand
TCCGTAAGTAGCAAAGATTTTTTGCTTAGCTTCGGGATTCAAGTAATTACTCAGAGTTTTAAAAAAAAAATTAAAATTTGACAAAAACTCTCGTGGTATATGTCCCGTCAGGTAATGAGTCGACCTCAGGCGGGAAACTATAACCGTTGAGCTGTTCAAGTTCGAGATGTCCCCGATACAAAAACGGCACAAATGTACGACATTTTTACAGAATAAAAAATATTGGTGGAAAATAAATTATTGAAATAGTGTTCGATTCTAAAATAAATGGTATCTTTGTGGCGATATAATAGGCGAAAATTAAAATATTAGAAGATGTACAACGCAACACAGAAGTTTATTAAGTTGGGTGGTGATCGCGAGATTATGATCGAAACAGGCAAATTGGCTAAACAGGCTGATGGTTCGGTCGTAGTAAAACAAGGCGATACAATGTTGTTGGCTACAGTAGTGTCAGCAAAAGAACCCAAAGATGATTGCGACTTTATGCCGCTACAGGTTGAATACAAAGAAAAATATGCTGCAGCAGGACGTTTCCCGGGAGGCTTCCTTAAACGCGAAGCTCGTCCTTCAGATTATGAAATCTTGGTGGCACGTTTGATTGACCGAGCATTGCGTCCATTGTTCCCGTCAGATTTTCACGCTGAAGTTTACGTTACGGTAACATTGATCTCTGCAGATAAAGATATTATGCCAGATGCATTGGCAGGTCTTGCTGCATCTGCTGCATTGGCCGTGTCAGATATTCCATTCAATGGCCCGATTTCAGAAGTGAGAGTAGGTCGCGTGAATGGTCAGTTGGTAGTAAATCCGACCTTCTCACAAATGCCGGAATCTGATATCGACATTATGGTTGCCGCAACAATGGACAACATTATGATGGTTGAGGGTGAATTTAAAGAGGTTTCAGAGGCAGAAATGCTCGAAGCTATTAAATTCGCTCACGAAGAGATCAAAATTCAATGTCAGGCTCAGCTGGAATTGATGAAGGCTTTAGGCACAGATGTTAAACGTACATATTGCCACGAGACAAATGACGAAGAGTTGCGTCAGTTGGTAATCAAAGAGACTTACGACAAGGTATATGAAGTCGCAAAATCAGTATTGCCTAAACACGAACGCAATGACAAATTCGATGCTATCGAAGAGGAATTCTGCAGCCGTTTCTGCGAAGAAGAGTTGGCTGAAAAAGCATCAATGATCAAACGTTATTTCCACGATGACGTGTTGAAAAAAGCGATGCGAAATATGATCCTTGACGAAGGCGTGCGTCTCGATGGTCGTAAGACAGATGAAATTAGACCAATCTGGTGTGAAGTCGGTTATTTGCCGGCAGCTCACGGCTCAGCAATCTTTACTCGTGGCGAAACACAGTCTTTGACTACTGTTACATTGGGTACTAAACTCGATGAAAAAATGGTGGATGAAGTGTTGTCTCAAGGTAGTGAACAATTTGTTCTGCACTATAATTTCCCGCCATTCTCAACAGGCGAAGCAAAGGCTTCAAGAGGTTTGTCTCGTCGTGAGATCGGTCACGGTAACTTGGCATTCCGTGCATTGAAACCGATGGTTCCGGTGGGCGAAGAGAATCCGTATGCAGTCCGTGTCGTATCAGATATCCTCGAATCAAACGGTTCGTCATCAATGGCAACTGTTTGTGCTGGTACACTCGCATTGATGGACTCTGGTCTTAAGATTAAAAAACCGGTGTCAGGAATCGCGATGGGCTTGATCTCAGAAGAAGGAACAGGTCGATTCGCAGTGTTGTCTGATATCTTGGGTGATGAAGACCACTTGGGAGATATGGACTTCAAGGTTACAGGTACAAAAGATGGTATTACTGCAACCCAAATGGATATCAAGGTTGACGGTTTGTCGTATGATGTTTTGGCTCAGGCTCTTGAACAGTCTAAACGTGGTCGCGAACACATTATGGGTAAGATGTTGGAGACAATTTCAGCTCCGAGAGAAGACTTCAAGCCGTTTGTTCCGCGTATTGTTCAAATCGCAATTCCTTCTGAATTTATCGGAGCAGTTATCGGTCCTGGTGGAAAAGTTATTCAGGAAATCCAAAAAGAAACAGGTACAACAATCACAATCACAGAGGCTGATAATAAGGGAATTGTAGATGTCTTTGGTGATAAGAAAGAGTCGATAGATAGTGCATTGGCTCGCATTAAAGGCATTGTGGCTGTTCCGGAAGAGGGCGAAATTTATACAGGTAAAGTTAAAACACTTGTGACATTTGGTGCCTTTGTTGAAATTCTTCCTGGAAAAGATGGTCTGCTTCATATCTCTGAAATAGACCACAAACGTTTCGAAACAATGGAAGAAACAGGAATCAAAGAGGGTGATACAATCGAAGTGAAACTCCTTGAAATTGATAAGAAAACCGGAAAACTGAGATTGTCAAGAAAGGCCTTGTTGCCACGCGATCCGAATGCTCCTGCAGAAGAACCTCGTCCAAGACGTGAGTTCAAAGGCGAACATCGCGGTGAACGTCGTGAACATAAACCTAATCGCGAATAATCAATAACTAAATGTGTGAAAGCGATCGTTTTTAATGCCATCGCTTTCATACTTTAGGCGGATGCTAAATTGTTGTTGTACAAATAGGTAGCAATTGTGACTGTACGAAAGGGTGTGGACTGAATAAAAATATTTGAATTTTGAAACAGAAAATTTTGTAATAGTAATAGAAATTTCAAAAAAAAAAAGTATTTTTGTAACCATAAATCCCTGAAAGATAAAAATTAAAGAATATTAACCAAATTTTAAAAACAACACGATGAAAAATTTCTTGAAAAGTGGCTTGACACTTTTGGCAGCTGCTCTAGTATTGAGTGGATGTAATTGTTTCAAATCTATGGTAAGAAATGTTGAGGATGTGAAAGTTACTTGCACTCCGGAAGTTCTTACTCTTAAGGGAAATTCTGTTACAGCAATGTACACTGTAACTTTCCCAGAAAAGTATTTTGACAAAAAAGCAATGTTGAAATTCACTCCTGTATTGATTAATAACGCAGGTGAAGAATTGGCAGCAGCTCCAGAATTCGCACAAGGCGAAAAAGTAAGCGAAAACTACACAGTTATTTCTAAAGCAAATGGCGGTTCAATCAATGCAACAGTCGTTTTCCCTTATGATGCAAAATTCAAACAATCAAAACTCGTATTGCGTGTTGAAGCAAAATGTGCTAATGATGTTGATTATCTGAAAGTTGTAGAACTTGCGATCGCAGAAGGTATCAGTACAGTTCAACAATTGGCGAACAACTATGCTGAAATGCCAATCGCAAAGGATAACTTCCAACGCGTAACAACAATCTCTCAAGATGCAAACATTATGTTCTTGATCAACAAGTTCAACGTTCGTAACGACCAACTCAACAGCGATGAAATCAAAGCATTGCAAGATTTCATCATCGCAAACAATGGTGACGAACGCAGAACTATCAGCGATGTTTATACAAAGTCTTATGCATCTCCAGATGGTCCTTTGGCATTCAACAACAAATTGTCTCAAGACCGTGGTCGTGCAACTCAAACTGCTGTAAGCAAGAAGTTCAAAAAAGACAAAATGCCTGTAGAACCTAAGTTCGATGTTGAAGCTTTGGGTGAAGACTGGGAAGGATTCAAAGAATTGGTTGAAAATTCAAACATCCAAGATAAGGAGTTGATTCTCCAAGTTCTCCAAATGTACGGTGATCCTGAAAAACGCGACCAAGAAATCAAAAATATGTCAGCTGCATTTGAAGCTTTGGCAGAAAAGATTCTTCCGGAATTGCGTCGTTCAAAACTCGTTGTTAACGTAGACGTTCAAGGAAAAACTGACGAAGAATTGAAAGATGCTGTAAATAACGATATCTCTTCTTTGAACTTGGAAGAAATGTTGTTCGCTGCAACATTGTTCGAAGATAACGCAACAAAAGTTAAAGTTTATAAGGCTGCTGCAGACAAATATAACGATGCACGTGCTTGGAACAACTATGCTGTTGCTTTGGTTGAAGAAGCTGGCAAAATGACAGAAGCTGCTAAAGAAGCTTTGGCTAAAGCAGCTAAACTTGATAGCTCAAATTCTGATATTTTGACTAACGTTGGCGTTGTTGCTTTGTCAGAAGGTAACTTGGAAGATGCTAAGAAATTGTTCGCTGAATCAGAATACAACAAGGGTTTGGTTGCAATGGCTGAAGGTAACTATGCAGATGCAGCTAAGTCATTGAAAGGTTACAACCGTGCTGTTGCTGAAGTATGTAACGGTAACCTCGCTGCTGCTAAAACAGCTTTGGAAGGTGACAACAGTGCTGAAGCAGACTACCTGAGAGCAGTTATCGCAGCTCGCGAAGGTAATGCTACTGCTGTTAAAGAAAACTTGGCAAAAGCAATTTCTAAAAATCCGGAATTGGAAAAAGTTTCAAAAGAAGACGTTGAATTCGCAAAATTCCAATAATCATTACCATAAAATAATTGAGAGGGTTTCCTATTGTGGGAAACCCTCTTTCTTTTTTGTATGTGTCAAGGAAAATATATGAATGTGGTGAGTGTTTGTCTGGAATAGTGAAAATCGTGGCAAATTTGGTGGGGCCGAGTGGTATTATATGGGTTTGAAAAATTAAATAAAAGTCGTTAAATTTGTTTTAAAAACATTGTGGTTTGAAATAATATATCAACCTTTGCACCCAATTTTTAGCTGACTAAATTGGTTGGCCAGTTGGGATTATTTTTTTCATTTGTAACTCAATTATGGAATTTTTGCACGATTTGTTGTGGGGCTCGGCCTCGCAATGGGGTGGTGGTGTAGCTCACTCAATATTGATACTTGGACTTGTTATTGCCTTTGGAATAATTTTAGGGAAGGTGAAGGTTGCTGGTATTTCGCTTGGTGTAACGGGAATCCTGTTCGTGGGTATCGCATTCGGTCATTTCGGAATGAATATTAACGAGCATCTGCTACACTTTATGAAGGAATTTGGATTGATCTTGTTTGTCTATTCTGTTGGTTTACAAGTGGGTCCCGGATTTTTTTCATCGTTCAAGCAGGGAGGATTAAGGTTGAATCAACTCGCAATATTGGTTGTGCTTTTTGGAGTAATGACAACCATCGCATTGCATTTTATTACGGGACTGCCAATGACTACGATGGTCGGAGTAATGTCTGGTGCTGTAACCAATACTCCCGGACTCGGTGCTGCACAATCTGCATATCAAGATATTTCAGGAGGCATTGATGCTGTTGACATTGCAACTGGTTATGCCGTTGCTTACCCCTTGGGTGTAATTGGAGCAATATTGACACTGCTGATGTTGCGTTATATTTTACGAATAAACAAAACTCAAGAAGAATCAGCTGTATCTGGAGGGAACGAAAAAAATCAGGTGCGGAGAATCTCAATCGAAATATCCAATCCCTCGGTTGATGGTAAGACAATCGAAGAGTTGCGTCAATTGTTGTTGAGAGAGTTCGTTGTGTCAAGAATTTGTACTAATAATGGAGAACCCAAATTAGTAAAGGCTGATACCGTATTGCATTGTTCGGATAGAATTTTGGTAGTGGCTGCCCCTGCTGATGCCGAAGCCGTAGCTGCACTTGTCGGAACAGAAATCGAGATGAATTGGTTTGATTTATCGAAGAATATGATTTCTCGCCGAGTCCTGATTACAAAGCCAGAGTTGAATGGTAAGAGATTGATGGATTTGAATATACGTTCAGCCTATGGTGTGACAATAACTCGTGTCAATCGTGCCGGAATTGACTTGATGGCAGTGGGTAATCTACAATTGCAACTCGGTGATCGTGTGATAGTTGTGGGGCCTGAACAGGCAGTTGCCAATGTTGAACAACGTTTCGGTAATTCGTTGAAGCGTCTTCGTCACCCTAATCTAATTTCTATATTCATCGGTATTGCTCTTGGTGTTATTTTGGGTAGCATTGCTTTCAGATTCCCTGGAATACCCCAGCCTGTAAAATTGGGATTGGCCGGAGGTCCGTTGATTATTGCAATTCTGATAGGTCGTTTCGGACCATATTGTAAGATGGTGACATACACAACGGTCAGTGCAAATCTGATGTTGCGTGAAGTCGGAATATCTTTGTTCCTGGCTGGAGTTGGATTAGGTGCAGGTGAAAATTTCGTGCCTACAATTTTAAATGGCGGATATATGTGGATTTTGTATGGAGCATTAATCACAATAATTCCGTTGGTGTTGGCAGGCCTTATTGGTCGATTGTGTTTTAAAATTAATTACTATACTCTGACAGGTGTATTGTCCGGAGCCTCGACTAATCCTCCTGCGTTGGCATTCTCCTCTGAACAAACTACAACAGATGCTCCGTCAATTGGTTATGCTACGGTATATCCGTTGGCAATGTTCTTGCGGGTGCTTGCAGCTCAGTTATTGATATTGACATTCGTGTAATAAAAAAATAAACGAAGAGTCCTCCGCAGTGAGGACTCTTTTTGTTTCTATAAAATTTCATATGATGACCTAATTTTGAGTTCAAGGTCTTGATTTTCTATCTTTAGCAGGTAAAATTCTCTATTTTCTTTTGATATTAGTTCTGCTTGATGAAAACTTCAGGTGGTGTACTTGCTTGTTGTAATTGCCTATTTAATTGCATCTGGACGCTCCGTAGTCATCGCTGCAACTTACTAATGATTCTTCATAATGATAACATTTGAAAACTTGTTAATCGTCAATATCTATAATATTGAATTTTTTGTCGAACGTAATTTCCAATTCGTTTGATAGTGATATTTCATATCCGTGACGGTTGCGTTCAATTTTGATGATTTTGGATTGCTGGTGGTGTTTTTTTACATACTCGGCAATAGCAGTCGGTATCAATGCAGTCGGAATTGACGCGTGTTTACACTCAATATCTTTCCAATTTCCCTTTTTGTCGAATTCGATTTTTGTTCCGTCATTGAGTCGGACTTCATATTCTGGATTCCATACTCCGTTGTCTGATTTTGCGAATGTGATTGATGCTTCAGGGAAATGTGTATTGATAAATTTTCTGGCAGCAAGTGGCAATTTTTCCAAAGTTATATGTCGGTCGAATTCTGCTGATGCGGTTCCAATTGTAATTGTAAATAGAACGAGTGCTAAAAAATACTTTCTCATAATATAAAATTTAAATTGTTGTTATTATTGTTTAGAACAAATTTGGTGCACAAGTCTGAAATAGGTAATGCAAAATCGTAACTATGATAGAACTTGTTTTATAATAACGATTTAGTGATAGTGTTTAGTATTTGAGGAGATGTTGATTGCCAAAAAAAAACTGCCTGACAATATGTATGTCAGACAAGTTCATATAACATTTGGCCTTAAAGTTCTGAATTATCTTATGTAGTGTGGCATATTTTCTGAGATTACCATTGATATTTCTACCAATCCTGCAACTATACCATTTTCTCGCCACGCTGTTTGGTAAATCATCTTTTTTTGTCCATTTTTCTGTATGGTGTAGGCATTCGTTCCACCACTTGCCAGAAGGTCTGCGATTATAGTTCTAGAACGTTCGCTATGGCAAGGTATCAGGCTTTTGCCGATCAAGTCGCCGTGACTTGCGAAAGTCTCTTTTGCTTTATCGTTCATATAAATAATTGTACCATATTTGTCGCATACAGTGACTGCACAATTCATCTCTTTTGCCCATTCAGGAGTCATAACTATTATTTTTTTGTACTATTGAATCGATTTAAATACTTGCACAAAGATAATAAGAGTTGACTGTTTGGCAAAATGTCTGCCTATTATAATAAAAAAAGACTTAACTAGTTGAACAACTTGTTAAGTCTCGGTCGCTGCGGAGAGAGAGGGATTCGAACCCCCGGAAGCTCTCACTTCAACGGTTTTCAAGACCGCCGCAATCGACCACTCTGCCATCTCTCCGGGGACAAAGGTAGATATTTTTTTTTATTTTACAAAAAAAGCCAGTTATTTTTGTGAAATTTATTTTATGAAAATTATTAACTTCTTGAATTTCAATTTAATAAGAAATAAAAAGAGTGCTCATTTTTTTTGAGCACTCTTGAAAAATAGTGAAAAATAGATTAAATCATATCAGTTATGTTCCAAGCAAAAGCTTTGATACCCTGTGCTTGGTTTAAAGTGTCGAGCTCTTTTATTCGTTTGAGAAATTCTGCCGCCTGATTATCTTCCATAACTGCAATTAGTGCAGAATTCATACCCGGCCAAGCGTGACTGCCCAAGTGTGGTTCGCCATCATTTGAACCACGACCAATCAGTTCTTCCCAGCCTGTGAATCCTCTCAGATTCATTTGGTCCATAATTGTCAGAATGTCCTCGAACATTGACTGGTTGCAAGACATAAATACAGCTTTCATAATCGAGTATTATTTATTTTCTAATTTACGAAGTTTTCTGTTTCTGCGTTTTTCGCCGTTGTAAGCGAAAGACGCAAACAAGGTCGGAATGAGGATCAGCGTTACCAGAGTCGAGAATGACAATCCCCACGCAACAGACATACCGAGTGAGTTCCACATTTCGGCACCAATACCATTACCGATAGCCATCGGAACCATACCCAATACGGTAGTTAATGTTGTCATCAAAATTGGACGCAAACGGCTGCGACCTGCTGCGACTACGGCTTCGTGGATATTCATACCACGTTCGCGACACAAGATCGTGTAGTCGACAAGCACGATACCGTTGTTAACCACAATACCGACAAGCATCAACATACCGAGCAGGGCCATAACGTTGAATGCAACACCTGTCAGTGCCAATCCGATAACGATACCAACGGCAGCAAACGGAATAGAGAACATAATTACGAACGGGTAGGTCAGTGATTCAAACTGAGATGCCATAATTGCGAATACCAGAATAATCATTAATCCCATCAACATAAATAGGTCTGTAAATGTCTCTTTCTGGTCTTCAGATGCACCACCCATATGCCACATATAACCGGCAGGCATTTCGATAGATTGCATACCTTTAGTCGCTGCGGCTGCTACATCACCTAGGGCGTGTCCGCTACCAACGATACCTGTTACGGTAATGAAACGTTCACGGTCTTTACGTTCAATTGTTGGTGGTGTAGATGTCTCTTTAACTTCACCAATGTCACGAATCTTCACACCTTTTCCTTGTTGGTTATATATTAAGATGTTTTCGATATCTTCGAGTGATTCGCGGAACTTGCGGTCATATCTTACTCGAATGTCATATTCGTTACCATCTTCGCGGTAGAATGATGTAACTGAACCATTGATTCTGTTTCGGAGATATGTTGATGCAGTTGTAACGTCGAGTCCATTACGAGCCAATTTTTCGAGGTCAAAATCAACTTTGTATTCTGGAACATATTCGTTACGAGAGATGCTGACTTCGGTACAACCATCAAGTGAACGCATCATTTGAGCTACTTGTTGAGCCAGGTTGTCAGTCACATCGAAGTCGTAACCATAAATTTCGATATCAACAGAACTTTGACCCATACCACCACGGGAACCAGATTCATTAACTTTATACACGCGGATTTCTGGATATTCGTCAAGAATCTTACGCATTCCGTCGGCAATTTCAGACAATGAACGTGTACGTTCGACTTTGGTCGTCAGAGATAAGTTCATCGAGATGATATGCGTACCGTTATCCATCATTGATGCGAATGAGTTATCAGAGTCTGCTTGACCTTCACGCAAGTTCAACATTTTGATTTCAGGGAAATTTTTTCTGAATCTGTCTGATAATTCGAGTGCGAGTGCACGAGTGATATCTTGTCCTGTTCCAACGGGCAACTGAATATCAACACCAATGCGGGCATTATCCTGAGTTGGGAAGAACTCGGTACTCATTTTTGGACCCAAGATACCGAATACTCCAAAGAATACGGCCAAACTGATCGCAATAACTGTTTTGCGATGTTCAACACACCAGCCTAATAATTTGCCGTAGACATTGTTGAATCTGTCCATTGTATTGTCGATACGACTTTGGAACCACGCTTTCTTCGGACTCTTTCTCATCATAATTGCACAGAGTACCGGAGTGAAGGTGATAGCTGCAAGAGTTGAAATCGTCAGTGTAATGGTAACCATCCAACCCATTGAGTTGAACAGAATACCTGCCATACCCTGAACCATAGTCAGTGGTAAGAATACGGCGATTGTTGTGAGTGTACCACCCATAACCGAGATACCCACCTCTTTCGTAGCAAAGATTGCAGCCTGTTTCGGGTGTGCACCACGGTCTGTATGAGATGTAATATTTTCCAATACTACGATGGCATTGTCGACAACCATACCGATAGCGATAGACAGAGAACTCATCGTAATAATATTGAGAGTTTCGCCAGTTGCAAGAAGGTAGATGATCGCAGCCAACAATGAAATCGGAATTGTCAGTACGACGATGATTGTTGCTCTCCAACGACCCAGGAAGATGAATACAACCAACATTACGAGAACAAATGTTGTGATGATTGTATCTCTCAGAGAGTTAACTGTGTGGATAATGTTTTCAGAAGTATCGACAATGGTGAAAAGTTTTACGTCAGATGGCAATGTTTTCTGAATTTCAGCCAATTGTTTTTGAACAGCTTTGGCGATTGCCACAGAGTTTGCACCTGATTTCTTTTGGATGATAATCATACCACCCTTTTCGTTATTGTTGAAAGTTTCCTGAATACGTTCCTGCAGGTCGTCTTTAATTGTAGCAACGTCACGCAACAGAATTGCAGCACCATTTCTTACACCTACAACGATATCGAGCAGTTCGTTCGGGTCATTGAATTCGTGGTCAACACGCAACGAGTATGCATTTGAACCCAAGTCGAACGAGCCGGCTGGTGTATTTCGATTTGCTGATGCGATTGCTGAGGAGATAGTTTCGATTGAGATTCCGTATGCTTCGAGTTTGTTAGGGTCGCAGGCTACCTGGATTTCACGCTGTGGAACACCCGCGATAGAGACTGAACCTACACCGCCAACGCGTGCCAATGGAGTTACGAGTTGGTCGTCAAGAATCTTGTACAGACCATTCATACTTTCATTGGCTGTAACCCCAATCATCAGAATCGGAATCATATCTGATGAAAATTTGAAGATAATCGGAGTATTTGCTCCGTCGGGCAGTGTCTGTAGAAGGTCAAGTTTATCCCTGACATCATTTGCTGCTACATCAATATCTATCCCGTATTCAAATTCAAGACTTACGATTGAGATATTCTCTTTCGAGTTAGAGGTGATATGTTTCAAGTGATCGACACCATTGAGTACGTTTTCAAGGGGTCTTGTTACATTATTTTCAATATCTTCGGCACTCGCACCCTGATAGGTGGTCATAACCATCATTGCGTTAGACTCGATATCAGGAAACAGGTCAATACCTAGTTGTGATAGCGAGAACAACCCCATAATACTGATCGTAGCGAACACTATTATAGTTGTGATTGGTTTTGTAACCGCTGCTTTATAAATATTCATTGTTTATTATTTGTTAACTCGTTCTACACTAATTCCGTTCTTCAATGCATTTTGTCCTGTAACGACTACTTGTTCGCCATCATTGATTCCGTTAAGGATTTCATAGCTTTTACCAAAACGGCGGCCAAGTTCAACTTTCTGGAATTTAACGGTTCCGTCAGAGTTGTAGATATATACAAAGCGGTCGCCTGAACCGAGTTGTTTTATTACTGAACGATCCGGAACTACGACATTCGTACGTTTGCCATATTTGATAGTTGCACGAGCATACATACCCGGTTTGATAATTTCTTTATCATTTTCGACAACGAGTTCTGTTGCGAATGTACGTGTTGTCTGGTCGATTGACGGAGTAATGCGTGAAACTTTGCCTTTGAATGATTGACCTGCCAGAGCATCAAATTCGATATCCACGCTCATACCCCTTTTGATGTATGAGTATAGAGATTCTGAAACGTTGATAATAATCTTGACTGGGTTTATTTTTTGAACTACGAAGATTGGGTCTGAACCTGACATATCACCATTATCATAGTTGCGGGCTGTAATCACACCCGAAATCGGTGAACAAAGTGTTGTGTTTTCGACCAAATTTTCATACGAAGCTTTAGATACTTCATAAGCAGTTTTTGCTGCTTCCCAGTTTGCTTTTGCAAGTCCGCCGAATTCATACAGCTTGTTGGCACGATCAAAAGCTGCTTTATTGTTTTCATACTGAACTTTAGCCTGAGTCAGAGCTGAGTTGTCGAGTTCTGCCACTTTCTGACCGGCTTTTACACGATCGCCGATGTCGACTAGCAGTTTTGTGATACGACGATTTTGTTGAGGTGAGATATTATTAACTGCATAACCTTCTACGTTACCTGTAAACGTACCAATCATTTCTACCTCTTGGGTGTGAACAACTTCGGTTGTAACCTTCGGTTTAGCTACAACGGCAGATTCGTTTGTTTTAGCACTTTTCTTTGATCCGCAAGCTGCACAAGCTACGCAAAGACCACACACAAACAGTGTCTTGGCGATTTTTTTCATTTTCATATCTTATAAAATTTTTAGTTTTCCTTAGAATAGTTTCCTTTAATTTTTTCGAGACCTGCCATATTTACCAGATAGTTGAAGATGGCAGTATTGCGAGACAATTCAGCTTGAGTATAAGCTACTTGCGAATTGTCAATTTCGACCAATGTTCCTTCTCCGACTTCATAGCGTTTGACCGCGATCTCGTAACCGCGTTTGGCTTGCAGTATGGTTTGATCTGCTGCGTGGTATTGTTTGATGTTGGTCAACATATTGCTGTGGTATTGAATTATTGCAGTATTGAGTTGACGTTCAATGTTTTCGCGTTGGAGCTTGATGTTCTCGAGATTGATTTTTGCAGAATTGAGATCTGCGCGACGTTTTCCGCCTGCAAAAATCGGAATGCTCAGATTAAGTGTTGCAACAGAATATGGGTTGAAATCATAGTCCTTAATTTTAAGATTTTCAGACATTGCTACATAGTTGTAGTTTACACCCAATGACAGAGATGGTAAATTAGCTGCACGCTGAATCTCTACGCTTTTTTTCAACATTTGTTCCTGAATGTCGAATTGACGCATAGTCGAGTTTTGAGAAAGGTCACCTTTTTCGATATTTGCAGTCAGTGCATTCCCGAAATCTGCAAGAGAACCTTGACAATCAATATCTGTTGCCAGATCGATGCCCAAAAGAGCTTTGAGTTGCCACAGAGCCAAAACAATTGAGTTTTCAGCGTTGAATACATTGGGCTCAGCATTGGCAACTGAGACACGTGATGTGATCAGATCGAATTCTGAAACTGCACCTACCGAGAACATTTTTTCTACGATTTTGTGATTTTCCAAAGCGTTATTGTATACTCGCTTGTAAACTATGTATGAATCCTTTGCGAGTAATACTTGATAGTACGCTTTCGAAACTTGTTCAATCATATCGATTCGAGAGCTGCGAGCCTGTTCCACTGCGAGTTCCACGTCCATTGCAGAGATTTTCAGTGATTTCCACAATTGAGCATTCACAAGTGGCATCTGGGCATTAATGCCTGCCGAGATGTTGTTTTTTGTTCCGATCTCCATAGACTGACCAGCGAAGTGCATAGTCTGTTTTTTGATGTATCGTTGATACGTAGCCGAGGCGCTGATTTCTGGCCATAAAGCGGCATATGTACCTTTCTGTGCATACTTTTTAGTTTCGATAGTTTTGTCTGCGATCTTAACCGTCGGACTCTCACTAAGTGCAATCTCAAGTGCTTGTTCAAGTGTAAGAACAAGTGTTTCCGATCTCTCTTTGTTTGCACTCGGAGTTGTTGTCTCCTGAGCTTGAACACCTCCCCATAACGATGCCATAAGCACTATAGGGATAATCTTCTTCATCATTTTCTTCATTTTACAATATTTTAATTTTTATTCTTTTGATTTTCTATGTATTCATCAATAAGTTTCTGTCCTTTTGGGGTAGAGATACCTCTCAGGACATAGTAAATCAGATTGCGGATTGAATTGCGCATACCCTCTCTATCAAGTTCGAAATTTTGGTTCAGGTATTGATCAATCATTTGAAACGAGTCCTGTAGCATCAGTATTACTATTTTCAGGTCAACATCTTCGATTATGTAGCCTTGTTTTCTGATAATGTCAAATTCTCTTAGCAGATATTCCTGAACAACAGCTATATGTTTTTTGACAAACTTTTTGAAGTGCTCTGGGTAATACTTGTGTAGTTCATTCGTGAACACCTCTTTATCTCTGAACGATTCGCTATTGTTGGCGTGTTTTAAAAGTTCAATCAGGATATTGTCGCGATATTCAGATTTTTTGATTTGTTCGAGTTTTCGTTTAATATGCAAATTAAGACATTCGTAAATCAATGATTCTTTGTCTGCAAATATTTCGTATAGAGTTCGTTTTGATATACCAAGACCATTAGAAATGTCATCCATTCTGATTGAACGGAAGCCATTTTTTATAAACAAATCGGTTGAGTATTCAACGATGTATTCTTTTGAAATTGCCATAATACCGCATTTTAACGGTGCAAATATACTAATAAAACTTTGAAAACGAAAAAAGTTTTGGAATTTTTCAGTACATTTCAAGATATATAGAACATAATTAACATTTATGCCTATTTCAGAGTGTTGAAAAATTATTTTTACAGAAGAAAATGATCGGATGATAGGTCAATTTCACAGAGCCATTTTTGTCTGAAAACCGGTATATGTAATCGTTGGAAAATTGGTGTAACTTCCCTGGAGTCCATATCTGTTTATGTAGTGCGTTTACTCCCGTAGCCTTAATGTGTTTTAGAACTTCAATTGGTTTATTGAAGTGCATAGTGTGGCTGTACTCGCAAGTGTAGAGCAGTTCGAATCCGATTGATTTTAACATCTGTTTCAATTTGTCGAACGATGGGTAATCAAGTCCCGAACCTGTGAGTTGTTTTATCTCTGTAAAGTTTTGTGGACCGAATGTTGAGAATGCAAAAATTCCCTCGGTCGAGAGAGATGATTTTACTATTGTGAAGAATCTTTCCAAATTGCTGAACCATTGGACTGCCGATGAACTTGTTATAAGATCATAATTTCCCCCGAGATTTAATTGTTCGGCGTCACCTGTGAGGATTGTTACCTCAGTGTCGAAGTACTGTCTGACAAATTGTGCAGAACGATCGGATAAATCGTTAATCGTAAATTCTGCAGACTTAAATAATTTTACTAATCTTTTGGTGAGCAATCCTGTTCCGGCTCCGATTTCGAGAATGTTTTTTGGAGCAAGATTCATCATTTGCAATTGGTCACATATTTGGCAGCATATTGAGTCCTGCACCGTAGCGAACAAATCGTAGGTGTCGTAGTTTGCTTCAAATCGGGTTTTCAGAATTTGTTTGTCAATCATAGTCCGAAGATTGTATTCAACGTGAGAGAATCAAAAAACGGGTAGTGTTGAGACTGGGTGATGATGGCCTTTTCGCCCCAGCAATTTAATTGATTGGCTACGGGGAAAATCCGATCTTTTGAGCCAATGACCACTCTATCCCAGTTAAAGTTTTTGAGAGGTCGGTTGGCAATCATTTCGTAGAGTTTTTCGAGTTCTTTGATTTGACTATCTATGTGGCGTGACGGTAGTATTTCCGGATTTGATTGCCACAGAGATCCGTATGTATTTTTGTTGAATTGTTCGATGCCTGAACTTTTTAAAGCTCTGAGTGTCAGCAGTGCAACCCTTTGCGGAATCCCCTTCAGATTATCGATCGGATAGGGTGTGCCGTTTATGGCAATTCTCAGGTCGAACATTTCGTCTGAGAAAATTTGTGTTGCAATCCAAACTCCGAATGACCATCCGACCAAAACTTTGAATTCATACGAATCAAAAAAATCTGTTTCGAGAGGTGTGAGTTCTCGATAATCATATAGGCATAAAATATCATAACCCTCAGGTTTGATGTGGTTCAGTGTGTGGAAATCGCACGACCACCCGAGTGTGAATACGGCAAGTTTTTTATTGTTATTTTTGATTAGCCAATGTTGTTCCATAGTTTGTTCAGGGTGCAGACAAAGTTTTCGAGTTGGTTTGAATCAATAGCTGCAGAAAGAGATATTCTTAATCGTTCGGTTCCCGGTGGAACGGTTGGTCTGCGAATCGGCATTACCCAAAAACCCTTCTGACGCAATTCAGTAGCCATATTTACTGCCAATGTAGAGTCTCCAACCATTATTGGGAATATGTGTGATTCGATTTTTGCAGACAGATTATTTTTGATGATATGTTTCAGTGTTTCGAGATGTCTTCGATTAGGCTCGAAACGTTCGTGGTTTTCCAATACAAATTTTGTCCAGCGGAGCGATATCGGTGGCAATGCCGTAGAAAAAATCAAAGTTCGCATCTTATTGACAAGCAGTTTATGCCACGTTTCATTGCAGACAACCATTGCTCCTTGTGAGGCTAATGCCTTTCCGAAAGTTGCCACTATGAAATCTATCTTGTCGTCGAGTTTCTGAGCCGAGGCGACGCCGGCACCTCGATATCCGTACAGCCCAAATGCGTGTGCTTCGTCTATGTATAGCAGACAGTCAAATCGTTCCTTGATTTCGGTTAGTTCTTTCAGCGGGGCAAAATCTCCGTCCATACTGAAAATCGATTCAGTTACGATGAACACTCGCTTGAAATTTGCTCGATGTTTTAATAGAATTTTTTCAAGGTGATCTGTGTCGTTGTGTCTATATCGTTCGAGGTGTGCTGAACTGAGTTTGATGCCGTCAATAATGCTTGCGTGAACAAGTTTATCGGCGATTATCAGATCATTGCTTGTAGTCACGGCAGGCAGTACTCCGAGGTTCGTTAGGAATCCAGAACCCAATACCAAAGCCCGCTTCTGAGGATATAATTTTTCTAATTCTGATTCGAGTCCGATGTAGTCGTTGTTACCAGTCATCAGTCTTGAAGAGGAGTTACTCAGAAGAAATTCATTGTCGAAATTTTGTAGTTGCAGAAATTCTTTTTGCAATTTAAAATCGGCTGCAATGCCAAGATAATCATTCGACGAGAGGTTGAGGTGGTCAATCCCGTTGATACGTACAAATTGGCCGTGAGTGTGTGAATTGGTCAGGCATCTGAGATTACTGCTCATTGATAATGAGTTTATAACATCTTGTATGTCAGATAGATTGTTGCTCATTGTTCGTCGATGAATATTGCCGAGTCGGGGTTAATGTTATTGAGTGTTTTAATCGCACATCTGCCGTTTGCACCTATGTTGACAGAGTATTCATTGACAAACATTTTGATGTGATTATCGATGACCTGTTCACTTAGATCGCGGCAATGTTCACGCACAAATTGTCGTGATTCCATTGGGTGTGCGAAGGCATATTGAATGCTACGTTCGAGGATTCGGTTTATTTTGAACTGCGTCTCTGTTGGTACTAATTTTGAGACTGCAATTGCACCCAGGGGCAGTGGTAACTTGGTTTTCTGTTCCCATTCATAACCGAGGTCAGCCACGAGTTTTGCTCCGTGTTTTTCGAATGAGAATCGTTCTTCGTGAATTAGGACTCCCACTTGACATTCTCCACTGAGAACTGACGGCAGTACCTGATGAAATATATATGATTTATAGTTATCAATTTCTGGAAAAAGCCTGCACATCAATGCATAAGCCGTAGTGTGAAATCCCGGAACAGCTACGGTTTTCTCTTTGAGTTCATTTTTTGAGAGAGGTTCTCTCGCAATAATCAGAGGACCGTTGCCAAAACCGAGGGCAGCTCCGCTGAGCAGAATATTGTAGTGATTACGAATCTGGTCAATAATTGCACAACTGATTTTTGAAACGTTCGGTTGATGATTTATTGTTGCGAGATTAAGTTGTTCGATATCTGCAAATTCTGCTTCAAACTCAATGCCTTCGCAATCGACAAGCCCGTTGAGCATCGCGTGAAACATAAACGTGTCATTCGGACACGGAGAGATATTTATTTTAATGCTCATTTTTGCTGAGATCGTTTATGAGTTTGACAATTGTCTGATAGAGATTTTCTGATACTTGCGGATTGATAGCACTGCCCACAATGTTGGATATTACTCTGATTTCCATAAAGTTTACGCCGTGGTTAAGGCAGGTCTGAAAGAATCCTGCACCCTCCATATTTTCAATCATTGCACCGCTTGATTCGGCACAGCATCGGTTAACCGAATTTGACGTGACTCTCGGAAGTCCTGCCTGTGAACTGAATGGGCATACTTTGGCTTGGTAATTATCTGTGTCTACAAAATCACAGTCTGCAATATTGATGAATTTGCCATCACGCAATGTTCCCAAGTCGGCTTCGAACTCTGAGTCGACCGATACGCAATCGCCTATAGAGAGACCAGATTCAGGATATGCACCTGCCCAACCACACAAAATAGTCCATTGAGGGTCATATTGATTGATGACTTCGGTTGTTTTTATTGCAGTTCTGATGCTGCCTACTCCGCACTGTTCAACCACTACGCCTTGATGTTTTGGGATCTCTTTCAATTCGTTGATTGTTGGAACAAGAATCAGAATCTTTGTTTTATGTTTGCGACGAGTCTTAATGGTGAGAATGTGTGTAGTGACTGCAATGGTAATTGCGGCTAACAATAACCTTACGTGCTGATGGTCAATGATGACAAAGATGCAGATAGCCATCGTAATCCATAATAGTGCCAATACTTTGATTTTCACCGAAGAGGGTATTCCTCGATTGGCTTTGTAATCGCGAAGATATCTGCCGATTTTAGGGTGGTACATCAGCCATTGGTAGTATCGTCGTGAACTTTTTGCAAAACACCAGGCTGCCAGTAGCATAAATGGTGTTGTGGGAAGTATAGGTAGCACGATGCCGATAGTTCCGAGTGAAACCGCAATCCACCCCAAAACTATGTAAATGGTTTTAAATGAGTCTTTTTGTTTTGTCATTTTAATCTTGTGACACGTTCGATGTCCTTGATTTTAAGTAGTTTGTAAATTGCGGCGTCGAGAATTCCGATATTTGCGACTTCGATGGTTACCGAGCCCTCGATTGTCATACTGTCTTTTTCGGTGAAGTTTATTGCTCCGATGTTTATTTTGAGTTCTTTGTTGAGAATCTCTGTGATTTTATTTACGAGTCCGAAGGTGTTTCGAGCCTGGATTTTCAGTGTAGCACGGAATCTACCCGTATCTGCAGAGTTCTTCCATTTGGCCTCAATGACGCGATAGGGGTATTGGTTTCTTAGTCGGTTGGCATTGGGACAATCTGTACGATGAATGGTAATTCCCGTAGCAATGGTCACAAAACCGAAAATCGGATCTCCGAGAATTGGATTGCAACATCTTCCAAATTTATATTCAATGCCACTCAGATTTTTGTCAATCATAAGGCAGTCGTCATCGGAACTTGATTCATAAGTAAAATTCTCCTCGATTTCGACAGGCTGTTCTTCACGTTCGGTTGTGGGTGAGAGAAAATCGGTTAGTATCTCCTTTATGGTTGATGTTTCAATCTCCTCTTCGGAGATCTTGGTGTATAAATCGAGAGCGTTTTTTATTTTGAAATGTCGTAACAGAATAGCTACAGCTTCATCAAACGATATGTCAAGTTTCCAATTTTTTATTTTGCGTTCAATCTCTTCACGTCCAATGTACGCACGCTTAGATTGCTCTTCTTTTAGGAACGCCTTGATTCTCGATTTTGCCTTACTCGAAGTGACGATATTCAGCCAGTCGCTTTTCGGACGTTGCTTTTTCAGTGTCAGAATTTCGACAATGTCTCCATTTCTCAGTTTGTGTTTGATCGAGACGCTTTTGTGATTGACCTTTGCACCGATACAGGTATTGCCCAATTCAGAGTGTATGTTATAGGCAAAATCGAGTATTGTCGCTCCGTCGTTTAGTTTACGAAGATCGCCATTGGGAGTGAAAACAAAAATCTCTTTGCTTGTGAGTTTGATGTCAGGAGTATCGTCCGAGGTCAACTCTTTGACCCCATTTTCAATCATCTGTCTGACTTTAGCGAGCCACTCTTCGCTGCCGATTCCGTTGCCAGAGACTCCTTTGTACCGCCAGTGAGCAGCAACTCCGTGTTCGGCAACGTCGTCCATACGTTCTGATCTGATCTGAACCTCGACCCAACGTCCCTGAGGTGTGATGACTGTCGTGTGCAGCGACTCATAGCCGTTAGACTTCGGAATTGAAATCCAATCTCTGAGTCGGTCGGGGTTTGGCGTGTTGTAGTCGGTGACTATTGAATAAGTTTGCCAACAGAGTCGTTTTTCGTCTTCGCGGGCACACTTTAAAACAAATCTTACGGCAAACAAATCGTAGACCTCTTCGATTCCGATCTTGTATTTTTTCATTTTCCGCCATATCGAGTAGATCGATTTGGTGCGGCCTTTTACGCTGTAACGAATATTCGCAGTGTCCATCTTTTTGCGAATCGGCTCAACAAACTCTGTTATGAAAGATTCACGTTGATCGACCGTGTTTTCGATGTATCTTGAAATCTTAGACCATTCTTGTGGGTGTAATTGTTTGAGTGCAAGGTCTTCCAATTCGGACTTCATTGTGTATAGTCCTAGTTTGTGGGCAATCTGAGAGTAGATGTTCAGAGTCTCCCACGCCTTTTTCTTGCGTTTCTCAGATGGAAATATATCCAGAGATCTCATCACTTCAAGCCTGTCGGCGAGTTTTATCAATATTACCCGAGGGTCGCTTGCGTAACTCAAAATCAGTTCTTTGAAACTGTCACTTTGGGTGTCTGACATTTTAGGGTCGACCTCCGAAATGTTGCACAATCCGGCAACAAGAGCAGTACATTTTGAAGTGAATCTTTTTTCGATTTCGTCAGGAGTGCATAATCCGAGTCTTACGGTGTCGTGCAGCAGAGCGGCACAAATCGAACTGCGTCCCAATCCGATTTCGTCACAAGCAATTGCAGCTACGTTTATTGCGTGATTCACAAATGGTTGTCCATCCCAACGAGTCAGACCTTCAAGACGTTGGCAGGCCAGACTCAAAGCATCTTCGATCATTGATCGTTGCTCGAACGAAAAATGATGACTTAGCATTCTCGAAAAATCTTCAATAATATCCATTACACCACACAAAAAAATATTCGCAAAGGTACAAATTTTTTACATAATTTTGGTCTGATATGTGCAACCACTTTGCCGATTTGAAACCATAGTTGTAAATTGTGGTATATTTATGGTGTAACTGAATGATTTTTGTTGAAAAATAATTATCTTTGTGGATTAATTGATAAGTTATATAATCGTATGAAACCAACATTATTAGTGCTTGCTGCCGGAATGGGATCACGATATGGATCGTTGAAACAGATGGATGGAATTGGTCCTTATGGTGAAGCTATTATTGATTATTCAATTTATGACGCAATTCGTGCCGGATTCGGCAAAGTGGTGTTCGTAATCCGTCATAGTTTTGAAAAGGAATTTAAAGAGGTTTTTTCTGCGGAAAGATTTGGTAATCATATAGATGTTGAATATGTTTTCCAAGAGTTAGATAAGTTGCAAAAGGGGTATTCTGTGCCTGAAGGACGTGAAAAACCGTGGGGTACGAATCACGCAGTACTGATGGCTCGTGACGTGATAAATGAACCGTTTGCAGTTATCAATGCAGATGATTTTTATGGTCGCGAAAGTTTTCAGGTTATAGGTGATTATTTGCGTTCGGTTGAAAGTCGTCGTGGTGAGTATTGTATGGTGGGTTACTATCTGAAGAATACGATGTCGGATTTTGGTTCTGTTTCCAGAGGTGTTTGTACAATGAACGCTGAGGGTAATCTGACGACTATTGTCGAACATACAAAAATTGTTAAGAATGGTCGCGATGCAATCGGATATGATGCTGAGGGTAATCAGGTGCCGATGTCGGGCGAAACTCTTGTGTCAATGAATATGTTTGGATTCACGCCTGATTATTTTGAATATTCTCAAGCAAGATTTACAAGTTTCCTTGATGAAAGTCGCGGTAATCTTAAAGCAGAATATTTTATTCCGTTGATGGTCAACGAACTGATTAACAGTGATAGAGCTCGAATGAAGGTATTGTCGAGTGCTGCACAATGGTTTGGAGTTACATACAAAGAGGATAGACCTGAGGTTGTGGCAACATTGAACGGACTGATTGAAAAGGGTATATATCCTAAAAATCTTTGGGCAAAGTGATTGAAATAGAACAATATATATGGGGTTTTACTCCCGAGGGCGAAGTAGCTCTGATATACGTTATGATTAATGGTCGAGGACAGAAGGTCTTTTTGACCAATGCCGCTGCGGGAGTAGTGAATGAGAAAATTATATCAGACTATAAAGTTGATGATTATCTACGTAGCAGAGATGTCGAAGGTAAGGTTATAGGTTGTGGCGTGGCTGATGCAATCAATGGAAAATTATGGGAGGCACGTACCGAAGTCAATAGGGTGGTGATGTCCTATACGGGAGATGTCGGTCGTGGAGAACAGGTTTACGAGGTGGTGTATGATTTTGATGACGATGGTGTGCTGGAAATCACACTGCAATCGCATACAACCGAATCAGTCAATATGGGAATGACCAATACGAAAATCAGCGAATCGCTTGAAGAGGTTGAGGTTGGAGAAAACCTTATCTACGAACGCCATTTGAATTATCAAGTGCAATAATGAAAAGTTGCAGAAAAATAAATAAACAAGAAAAGTAACCCGCTTAAAGATATGTTTGAGAATTTAACAGAGAAATTAGAGAGGTCGTTTAAGATTTTAAAAGGAGAAGGCCGCATTACTGAGATAAACGTAGCCGAAACCCTTAAGGAAATAAGACGAGCATTGATTGATGCCGACGTTAACTATAAGGTTGCAAAGCAATTTACCGATGAGGTAAAACAAAAAGCTTTGGGTCAAAGTGTGTTGACATCGGTAAAACCAGGTCAGATGTTGACCAAAATTGTGCGAGATGAACTTGCACAGTTGATGGGTGGAACAATGACCGATATAAAATTGGAAGGTTCTCCGGCAATCGTGCTTATCGCAGGTCTGCAAGGTTCCGGTAAAACAACGTTTTCGGGTAAGTTGGCTAACTTGATTCGATCGAAACGCGGTCGTGGCGTGTTGCTCGTAGCTTGTGACGTCTATCGTCCTGCGGCAATCGAACAGTTGAAAGTGCTCGGAGGCCAAATCGGTGTAGAGGTATATAGCGAAGATGGAAATAAAAATCCTATTCAAATTGCTCAGAATGCAGTAAAATATGCTAAAGAAAAGGGTGTGAGTACGGTAATCGTCGATACTGCAGGTCGTCTTGCTATCGATCAGGAGATGATGAACGAAATCGAAGCCCTGAAACGAGAACTCAAACCAAGTGAAACGCTGTTCGTCGTAGATGCGATGACAGGTCAGGACGCTGTAAATACAGCTCGTGAGTTTAATCAGCGAATAGATTATGATGGTGTTGTTCTGACTAAATTAGATGGTGACACCCGAGGTGGTGCTGCGATCTCAATCCGTTCGGTTGTTGACAAACCATTGAAGTTTATCTCGGCTGGAGAGAAACCCGATTCGATTCAGGTATTCCATCCCGAACGTATGGCAGACCGAATTCTGGGTATGGGTGACATCGTATCGTTGGTTGAAAAGGCTCAGGAACATTATGATGAACAAGAGGCTCGTCAACTTAAAAAGAAAATTGTTCACGATCAATTTGATTTCAATGATTTCCTAAAACAGATTCATCAGGTTAAGAAGATGGGTAATCTGAAGGATTTGGCATCAATGATTCCGGGTGTGGGCAAGGCATTGAAAAATGTGGATATCCAAGACGACGCATTCAAGCACGTAGAGGCAATAATCTATTCAATGACTCCTGCTGAACGTGCAAATCCATCGTTGCTTAACGGACGTCGTCGTGAACGTGTTGCCAAAGGAAGTGGATGTACACCTCAGGAAGTCAATCGCTTGCTCAAACAATTTGAGGATACACGTAAATTAATGAAAATGGCTGCAGGAGGGAAAATCCCGATGCGTCGCCGATAACTCAATAAAACTTATAGATTATGGAATTGTTAGATGGTAAAGTAGTCTCTCGAGGTCTGAAAGATAGTATCGCAGCCGAGGTTGCAGAGCTCAAGGCTCAAGGTAAACGTGTGCCGTTTTTGGTGGCAGTCCTTGTTGGCGACGATGACGCAAGTAAGATATATGTGGCAAATAAGGATAAAGCCTGCCAGGAGGTGGGATTCGGTTCGACAGTGTTGAAATTCCCTGCAGATATAACCGAAGAATTTTTGTTGAAGGAGATCGATAAACTGAATAAAGATCCAGAGGTTGACGGCTTTATAGTTCAGTTACCGTTGCCCGATCATATAAACGAATCGCGAATAATCGAAGCAATAGATCCTCGCAAAGATGTTGACGGATTCCATCCGACAAATACGGGCCGAATGGTTTCAGGTTTGCCATCATTTCTGCCTGCAACACCGTGTGGAATACTAGAGTTGTTGAAATATTATAATATTGACACACGTGGTAAACATTGCGTAGTTATTGGCCGTAGCAATATCGTAGGTCGTCCAATGGCAAATTTGTTGTCGCAAAAGGGGATTGATTGCACCGTTACGATTTGTCATAGTCGTACGTTAAATCTTGCAGAAGAGGTTCGTCGTGCAGATATTGTTGTGTCAGCAGTAGGCAGCCCTCGATTTGTTACAGCCGATATGATAAAACCAGGTGCAGTTGTCGTAGACGTCGGAATGAATCGTTTGCGTAGTGACCAAACTAAGAGTGGTTGGAAGTTGGTTGGTGATGTTGATTTCGAAAATGTCGCTCCGAAGTGCAGCTATATTACGCCTGTTCCAGGAGGTGTAGGTCTGATGACAATTTCGTCATTGATTGCCAATACACTGAGAGCATACAAAAAAGAGATCTACGCTTGGTAGAAGTTTATAGTCAGGAGTAATGGAAGTAACAATATTGGGAATAGAGTCATCGTGCGATGATACGTCGGCTGCAGTATTGCGGTCGGGAGTGTTGTTGTCGAATGTCATAGCAAGTCAGAAGGTACACGAGCAATATGGCGGTGTGATTCCCGAACTTGCATCCCGTGCTCACCAGCAGAATATCGTACCGGTGGTAGATGTTGCTCTAAAGGAGGCTGGTGTGTGTATTGAGGATATTGATGGTATAGCATTTACAAGAGGGCCTGGATTATTGGGTTCATTGCTCGTAGGATCCTCTTTTGCAAAGGGATTATCCCTATCTCACAATATCCCAATGATGGAAGTAAATCACTTGCATGGACACATATTGTCACATATGATTGATCTGCCTGATCAAATGATCGATCATCCTGAATTCCCGTTTTTGTGTCTGCTGGTATCGGGTGGACATACTCAAATTGTCCTGGTGAAGGATTACCTTGAGATTGAGATTCTCGGACAAACTATTGATGATGCAGCGGGCGAGGCATTTGATAAGTGTGCCAAAATTATGGGATTACCCTACCCGGGAGGTCCCGTTATTGACAGGCTTGCAAAAGATGGAAATCCGAAACGATTTAAATTTGCAAAACCGTCTGTGTCGGATTTTAATTATAGTTTCAGCGGATTGAAGACTTCGTTTCTCTATTTTTTGAGAGATGAAATGGCTGAGAATCCAAACTTTATAGAGGAAAATAAGACCGATCTTTGTGCATCGTTACAAGCTACGATTATAGATATTCTGATGAATAAATTAGTCAAGGCAGCACGTGTATTGGATATAAATATGATTGCAATCGCAGGCGGAGTATCTGCAAACTCAGGTTTGAGAGAGGCAATAACCAAAGAGGGCAATCGTCGAGGTTGGCGTGTTTTTCTACCCCAATTCAAGTTTACCACAGATAATGCAGCAATGGTCGCAATGGTCGGCTACCGCAAGTATCTGGCAGAACAGTTTGCCGAATTGGGAAATTCACCGATAGCACGAATGTCCAATGATGGCAATGATGCCTTTTAATGTTGTGAAATTTTGTTCGATAAATTACAAGAAATAAAGTTTTGAGATATGAATAAGAATTCGAGATATGCATTGCGAGGTGCATCAGCACTCAAAGAGGATGTGCATCGTGCAATTAAAAATATTGATAAGGGAGTTTTCCCTCACTCATTTTGTAAGATTATTCCGGACGTGTTCAGCGGAAATCCAGATTCGTGTCTGATTATGCACGCTGATGGTGCAGGTACAAAATCGTCTTTAGCTTATGCCTATTGGCGTGAAACGGGCGATATGTCTGTCTGGAAAGGAATTGCACAAGATGCAATCGTAATGAATACAGACGACTTGTTGTGTGTCGGTGCAATGGGTCCAATTCTCGTTTCATCAACAATTGGCCGTAACAAACGATTGATCCCAGGTGAGGTAATCTCGGCAATTATCAACGGGACAGAAGAGTTTCTTAGTGATATGCGAGACCTCGGAGTAGACATCTGTTCGACGGGAGGAGAGACTGCAGACGTTGGTGATTTGGTAAGAACCATCATTGTCGATAGTACCGTTACTGCGAGAATGGATCGAAAAGATGTTATTACAAATGAGTTGATTGCTCCGGGCAATGTGGTCATCGGACTCAGTTCGTTTGGCAAGGCTACGTACGAACGTGAGTATAATTGTGGTATGGGTAGCAATGGCTTGACTTCGGCTCGTCACGATGTGTTTTCGAAGATAGTTGCTGAACGTTATCCCGAAACGTATGATAATGGAGTTCCCGAAGAGTTGGTGTATTCGGGTGAGTATGGATTGACACAAATTATTCCCGAAATCGGAATGTCTGTAGGCAAAATGGTGTTATCACCCACAAGAACTTATGCTCCGGTAATGACTCGTGTTTTGAAAGAGTGCCGTGGTGCAGTTAAGGGATTGATTCACTGTACAGGTGGAGCTCAAACCAAAGTGCTGAATTTTGTTGACAATATGCATATTATAAAGGATAATATGTTTGATACGCCATTGTTGTTCAGGATGATACAACAGCAGAGCCAGACCGATTGGGAAGAGATGTACAGCGTATTCAATATGGGGCACCGAATGGAGATATATGCTGATCCGGCAGGTGCAGATGAAATTCTCTCAATAGCACGTTCATTTGGGGTTGATGCTCAGATCATCGGACGTGTCGAACCGATGGAGGGTGCAAAGGTTACAATACTGAAAGATGGTAACCAGTATGTTTACACAAAACAAAATCATTAGACTCAATGGCAAAAATTCGTTTGACCAAAGAATTTACATTTGAAATGGCACACGCTCTGGAAAATTATGACGGGGCGTGTAGTCATATTCACGGACATTCATATCACTTCTATGTAACCGTTGCAGGTGAACCAAATCAAGATGAGACATCACCCAAGTACGGAATGGTGATGGATTTTGGCGATCTTAAACGTATCGTAAACAATGTGATAATAGATCGTTATGATCACGCATTTATAGTTCGAGCAACTCAGGCAAACGAAAAGTTGTGTCAGGAAATGAGAGATCATTATAAAAAAATCGAACGTGTAGATTATCAACCTACCTGTGAGAATATGATATCATATTTTGCAGAGGCTATTTCAGAACAGTTGCCAAGCAGTGTTGAGTTGGTCGAACTGAAACTTTATGAAACAGCATCATCGTGTGCACAATGGTGTGCGTTAGATAATAAAAAATAGGTTTAAGATATGAATAGTGCCGATCAGATCAGAAAAATAATTGAACATCAACTCGAAATTGCAGATATTGATCGTTCCCCGGAGATGTTGTATTCACCGATACGATATGCATTGGGATCAGGTGGAAAAAGAATGCGACCCGTGTTGACATTGTTGAGTTGTGAAGCCTTTTCAGATCAGTGGCAGTCTGCACTGAATGCAGCAATGGCAATCGAAATTTTTCACAATTTCACACTGCTCCACGATGATATTATGGATAACTCGTCGATGAGAAGAGGTCAACCAACGGTTCATTGTCGTTGGAATGATAATACGGCAATCCTCTCGGGCGATGCTATGTTGATTTTATCATACGAGATTTTGGCTCGTTCAAATCCCGAATTGATTGTAAAATTGCTTCCTATTTTTACCCGCGTAGCACTCGAAGTGTGTGAAGGTCAACAACTTGATATGGATTTTGAATCGTGTGAAGAGGTGTCACTCGAAAATTATATCGAGATGATTAGACTGAAAACGGGAGTGCTTTTGGCTGGAGCAGTTCAGTTGGGTGCATTGTGTGGAGGTGCTTCAGACAAAGATGCTGAATTGATGTATGAATTCGGAGTGAATTTGGGACTTTTGTTTCAGATTACAGATGACATATTGGATACTTACGGCGATCCGAAAGTATTTGGTAAAAGTATAGGTGGTGATATTCTGTGTCGCAAGAAGACGTTTTTGTTGGTATCAGCACTGCAAAATGCTACCGAACAGCAGAGAGATCGTTTGTGTAAACTGCTGGAAGATGAGTCGTTGGCAGCCGCAGAAAAAATTGCGGCAGTTACGGCAATTTATGACGAATTTAATATTAGACAGGTGGCAGAGCAAGCATCTGATAAATATTTCCGATTGGCAATGGAGGCTCTTGAACAAGTTTCTTTAGATAAGAATCGTAAATCGGAACTTGCCGAATATGCAACCAAAATAAGATACCGAGAAAAATAGATTCATAATGAGTATAACACGAAAAGATATTGAGATAATGGCCCCGGTTGGGTGTTATGAATCTCTGTATGCAGCGATTCAAGCCGGAGCAGATTCTGTATATTTCGGAGTGGAACGTCTGAATATGCGAGCCCATTCGTCGGTAAATTTTACGCTAGACGATTTGGCTAAAATAGTTGCAATCTGTCGCGAAAATGGATTGAAAAGTTACCTCACAGTAAATACGATTCTGTATGATGAGGATCTTGAAGCTATGCGTGAAATATTGCAACGTGCTAAAAAAGAGGGTGTTACAGCAATTATTGCGAGTGATCAGGCGGCGATATTCTATGCTCGTGAGATAGGCCTCGAAGTGCACATCTCAACTCAACTCAATGTGTCGAATATTGAGACTCTGAAATTCTATGCACAGTTTGCCGATGTGGTGGTTTTGGCTCGTGAACTAAAAATCGAACAGACCGAGTATATATACAAACAAATTGAAGAACAACAAATTCGAGGTCCGAAGGGCGAATTGATTAAAATCGAGATGTTCGCTCACGGAGCATTGTGTATGGCTGTTTCGGGAAAATGTTATTTGAGTCTGCACGATGCTTGGCGTTCGGCTAATCGAGGAGAATGCCGACAGATTTGTCGTCGTTCGTATGAGGTGCGTGATCGCGAAACAGGACACGAGTTGGTCATTGACAATAAATATATAATGTCTCCGAAGGATTTGTGTACGATAGATTTTCTTGATAGGTTCATCGGAGCAGGTGTCCGTGTTCTGAAAATTGAAGGTCGCGCCCGAGGTCCGGAGTACGTCAAACGTGTAGTTGAAAGTTACGATCAAGCTGTGCGTTCAGTTTGTGATGGTACATATTCGAGTGACGAGGCTCTGAAATGGAAAGAACAGTTGGCTTCGGTTTTCAATCGCGGATTCTGGCAGGGATACTATATGGGAGCACCTGCCGGCGAATGGAGTTCGCTGTATGGCTCGGCTGCAACACATCGTAAAGTTTATGTCGGCAAGGTTACAAATTTCTTCCAGAAGATTTCTGTAGTAGAGATATTGGTTGAAGCTGCTGAACTTAACGATACTGACGAAATGATGTTCATCGGAGAAACTACAGGTGTGGTTGAACTCAAAGATGTTGAGATTCGTAATGCTGCGGGTCAAAAGGTGTCAAGTGTATCTCAGGGTATGATATGTTCAATAAAATCGCCGCAACTGATTCGTCGCGGCGATAAGTTATATAAAATGGTTCCGGTTTAATCTATAACCAAACTTAGGCTGGATTGCCGAGTTTGTCGAGTGCCGAGTTGATTCGTTGAATTGTCTGGTCACGTCCGATGAGCTCGGCAATTTCCATCATACTCGGACCCATACTGCGACCTACAATTGCAAGTCGGAAGGTGTTCATTATCTGTCCCATAGGGTATTGGTTTTGTTCAATCCAACTGTGAATAGTGTGTTCGAGTACTTCGGCTCTGAAATCTTCAATAGTGGCAATAACATCTCTGAGTTGTTGCAGTCGGTTTGGATTTTCGCCTTTCCAGAATTTGTTAACTGCTTTATCTTCAAATGATTCCGGTGCTACGAAGAAATAGTCTGACAAGCTCCAGAAGTCACTGACAAACGTAGCACGTTCCTTAATCAGACCACACACCTTTTCAACCATAGTTTTGTCTGCTTTGACACCGTAATTTTCGAGTATTGGTTGGTAGAGGTCTGCTAATTCTGAGTTGTCTTTTGTCTTGAGATATTGAGCATTAAACCAACGAGCTTTTTCAGGATCGAATCGTGAACCCGATTTCCCACAGTGTTCCAATGAGAAAGCCTCAATAAGTTCCTCCATAGAGAGAATTTCTCTATCATCACCTGGGTTCCAGCCAAGCAGTGCCAACATATTGACAAAAGCCTCTGCAAAGTATCCGTCTTCGCGGTATCCGTGTGCAGTTTCTCCGTCAGGTGAGTGCCATTCAAGCGGGAATACAGGGAATCCCATCTTGTCGCCGTCACGTTTGCTGAGCTTACCTTTTCCCGTAGGTTTGAGCAACAATGGCAGATGTGCAAATTTCGGTTGTGAATCTTGCCAGCCCAATGCCTCATAGAGCAGATAGTGCAATGGCAATGATGGTAACCATTCTTCACCTCTGATTACGTGTGAAATTTCCATCAAGTGGTCATCAACGATATTTGCCAAGTGGTATGTCGGAAGGCTGTCTGTGGATTTGTAGAGTACCTTATCGTCCAGTGTTGATGTGTTTACTTCAACATCTCCGCGAATAAGGTCGTGCATTTTGACAATTCTGTCAACGGGCATCTTAAAGCGAATAACCCAATTGTGATTATTTCTGATTCGTTCTTGAACTGTTTCTGAATCGAGATTCAGAGATGTCTGCAGAGATTCGCGAACCAGATAATTATAGGCAAAAGTTTTGCCTTGAGCCTCATAATCGGCACGTATTTTATCGAGTTCTTCGGCACTATCAAATGCATAGTAGGCGTGACCTGAGGCTACGAGTTGAAGTGCATATTGCAGATAAATCTCTTTTCGTTCGCTTTGTCTGTACGGAGCACAAGGTCCTCCTTCATTGACACCTTCATCGAATTTCATTCCACACCAATTCAGTGCCTCTGTGATATATTTTTCGGCCCCAGGAACAAATCGTTGAGAGTCGGTGTCTTCAATGCGAAGAATAAAATCTCCTCCCATTTTCTTGGCAAACAAATAATTATATAGTGCAGTTCTTACACCACCCATATGCAAAGGTCCGGTTGGACTCGGTGCGAAACGAACTCTGACTCTTCTATCCATAATTTAAGTTTTAAACGTTAAACAAGAAGTGCATAATGTCGCCATCTTGAACGACATATTCTTTGCCTTCGATTCCGATTTTGCCGGCAGTACGGCACGCTGACTCTGAACGCAGTTCTACGTAATCGGCATATTTTATCACTTCGGCACGAATAAATCCACGTTCGAAGTCGGTGTGGATAATACCCGCAGCTTGAGGTGCTTTTGTTCCTTGGTGATATGTCCACGCACGAGTTTCGTCAGGACCTGTAGTGAAATATGTTTCGAGTTGCAGCAATTTGTATGCAGCCTTGATCAATCGATTTACGCCTGATTCTTTCAGCCCAATCTCTTCGAGAAACATTTGTCGTTCCTCATATGTTTCGAGTTCTGCGATATCCGCTTCAGTTGCTGCAGCTACAATAAGTATTTCGGCATTTTCATTTTCGATAGCTTTGCGAACAGCCTCTACGTGTTTATTACCCTCTGCAGCCGATGCTTCATCGACGTTGCAAACATACAGAATTGGTTTGTCTGTTAGTAGATTGAGGTCTGAAACGATTTTACGATCCTCCTTATCAAGTTGCACCGTACGAGCTGAGAGCCCTTGTTCGAGAGCCTCTTTATATTGCTTATAAATTTCGAATTGACGTTTTGCGTTTTTTTCTCCGGTTTGAGCCTGTTTTTGAACCTTTGCAATACGACTTTCGATAGTTTCGAGGTCTTTAAGTTGCAACTCTGTATCTATGATTCCCTTATCACGTACTGGGTCTATCGAACCGTCAACGTGAGTAATGTTATCATTCTCAAAACATCTGAGAACGTGAATGATAGCATCTGTTTCGCGAATATTAGCCAAAAATTTATTTCCCAAACCTTCACCTTTGGAAGCACCCTTTACAAGACCTGCGATATCTACGATTTCGATGGTTGTGGGGATTACCTTTTTAGGGTTATCAATTTCAGCGAGTGCCGTAAGACGTTCGTCAGGAACAGTAATTACACCCACATTGGGCTCGATTGTACAGAAAGGAAAGTTTGCTGCCTGAGCTTTGGCATTAGACAGACAGTTAAAAAGTGTCGATTTGCCAACATTGGGCAGTCCGACTATTCCACATTGTAGTGCCATTGATTATTCAAATTTTCGCAAAATTACTTTTTTTTCCTTAATCAGCCAACTTTTATTCTTTTAATTGTATTCAATCATTGTGATAATTATATATATTTGTGGAGTAAAAAATATTAACATTTATGAAAAAGATTTTGAAAACCATAACTATTTTGATTGTTTCGGTAGTTGTGTTGTTGTGGGTAGCACCATTGGCCTTCAAGTCAAAGGTCAATGAGGTGGTGAAGACCCAAGTAAATAATATGTTATCAGCGAAGGTCGATTTCAGTGATATTGGAATCAGTTTGTTGCGTCATTTCCCTCACGCATCGATATCGCTTTCGGGGCTCACAGTTACGGGTGTCGACAAGTTCGAAGGTGATACGTTAGCAAGTATCAATAAGATTGAACTCGTCGTAAATCTGGCATCGTTGTTCAGTAGCGATGGTTATGAACTTACCCGTCTGATAGTAAATCAACCGATGTTGATGGCACACAAACTTGAAGATGGGGCAGTTAATTGGGATATTATGCCTATCGAAAGTGAACCAACTTTAGAAGAGGATAAGGTAGAGAGTGTCGCTACTTCTGAAGATAATAAAGAGGAGGCAGCTCCGAGTGGAGAGGTAAAAGAGGTTCCTGCTCCGACGACTACTCCACAAGGTCCATCTGCCTTTAAACTGCAAGTTAAAGAGGTGAAAATCAATTCTGGATATTTGAGTTACATTGACGATTCATCGAAGATGGTAGCATCTATAGGTAATTTGAATTTGCGACTCAGTGGTGATTTGGCTGCCGACAAGACAACGTTGGATATGTTGCTGACAGTTGGCGAGTTGAACTTTGCTACCGGAAATGTTAATATGTTGAAAGATGTGACAGTAAAACTCGATGCTTTAATCGAAGCCGATTTGGTTAATAATAAATTTACACTGAAGGATAATACGTTGAGTATTAATGCTATCGAGTTGGGTATTGATGGTTGGGCTCAAATGAATCAAGATCAAAGTATAGAGATGGATCTCAAGGCAAATACATCGAAAGTGGAATTCAAGGATATTTTGTCAATGATACCTGCGTTCTATACCCAAGATTTCAAGGATTTGTCTGCATCTGGACAATTGTTGTTTGATGCCTGGATTAGGGGTATTTATCAGGGCGAGTCTACTCCTGCATTCGATATGAATCTGAAGGTTGCAAATGGAGCATTTGGTTATGCATCACTGCCAGCTAAAGTCGATAATATCAACGTGTTAGCATCGGTTGCATCTCCCGGTGGAAAGATGGATAATATCGTTGTTGATCTGCAAAACCTCAGTCTGGTATTGGCCGGAAATAGATTGAATGTATCGTTTAATGCACGAAATCTGATGAGTGATCTTACATTTGCAGGTGAGGCTGTAGGGGTAATAAATCTCGCTGCAATTAAAGATGTCTATCCGCTAGATGATTCTGTTGCATTGTCGGGTGTTATTACTGCCGATGTAGGTGTTGCGGGCAGAATGTCTGATATCGAAGCAGAACGTTTCAATAATATTCAGGCTACGGGAGATTTTAAAATAGCAGATATGTCGGTTGAATTGGCCGGATTGCCAACGGTGGCAATCAATCAGGCCGTCGCTAAGATTACTCCTGCTCAGATGAGTCTGAATAAGTTTGATCTGAAGATTGGAAAGAGTGATATTCAGGCAAGTGGAGCATTGTCAAATTATTTGCCTTTCTTGTTGAAGGGTGAATTGCTGAAGGGTAATCTGAGTGTTTCGTCGAAGTTGCTTGATCTCAATGAAATAATGAATCTTGTGCCCGAAGAGATTGAAGACTCTGAACAACCCGTTGAGGAAGAACCTGCTGAGATTACGGAAGATATGTTCCGTCTACCGAAAAATATGAATCTAGGACTTAATGTTTCATTCGATAGGATTTTGTTCCAGAAGATGATTCTCGATAATCTGAGGGGGCAGGTGACATTGGCAAATGGAGAACTGAAACTCAATAGACTCGATATGAATGCATTTGACGGAAAGTTGACGACTACGGGGCATTTCTCTACGGCAGAAGAGCAGCCGAGTGTCGCATTGAATCTCGATTTCTCAAATGCTTCATTTGCTACGACATTTGCACAGATGGATTTGATTCGCCGAATGGTGCCGTTGTTTAAGTCGGCAGGCGGTCGTTACTCATTGGGAATGTCTTTGGCAACCAGTCTCGATGGTGAATTTTCACCGATATATTCAACACTGCAAGCCAGCGGAAAACTTGCTACGGCAGATGTCAAGTTGCAGAATATAAAGGTGCTCAATGTAATGGCTGAGATGCTGAAAAGCGATAAGCTGAAAAATATCGAAGCAAAGAATGTTAATATCGATTTCGAAATAAAAGATGGAAAACTGTATACATCTCCGTTTAAAGTGTCAATGGGTAATATTGTGATGAATCTGTCTGGTGCTACGGGAATAGATGGAACAATCGATTATACTGGTCAGGTTGAGTTGCCACAAGGATCCTCTAACCTGTTGAGTAAAGTCGGTATCAATATCGGAGGAACATTCACCTCTCCGAAGATTTCTGTATCATTGAAGGATGCTGTTAAAGATGCAGCAAAGGGAGTGCTCGAAAATAAACTGGGAAAGGTCTTGGGAACATCTGCCAAGACGAGTGCTGATACAAGTGGCGTGGCTAAAAGTGCTGTAGAAAATGTCGTAGAAGAGGCTCGTGTTGCGGGTGAAAAACTTGTTAATCAGGCGAAAGCTCAGCGAGATAGTTTAGTGAGTAAAGCGAACTCTACCATTGCGAAAATCGCAGCCCAAAAGGCTGGTGATGCTTTGGTGAAAAAAGCAGAACAAACAGCAGAAAAGATGGTTAAACAAGCCGAAGAAAAGGTGGCTCAGAAATAACTGACCAAATAGCGGTTAACGAAATAATAGAGGGAACGATCATTACTCGTTCCCTCTTTTTATAATTGATAAAATTAATCACCAAAACTTATGCCGCAACTGCGTGCTGCGTGGACTATTTCACTGTCTGGTTCGACGAACTTTGTGTGGCCGACAGCTTCAGACAACGGAACCGAAATAATCTCGGATTGTTTGAAAGAAACCATTTGTCCGAATAATCCATCTTTAACAAGTTCGAAAGCCTTAACTCCGAATCTTGTTGCTAGAATTCGGTCGTATGCAACGGGTACACCTCCACGTTGTAGATGTCCAAGTACGGTCTCACGAATGTCACCTTCGAAACCTGCCTCCTTCAGTTGACGACTCAGTTCGAAGGCAATGCCTCCCATTCGCATATTGCTGTAACCAATTTCGTCGGCTTTCTCGGCAACAATATGTCCATCTTTAGGTTGAGCACCTTCGGCTACGACGATTATGGCGTAACCGCGACCTCGCTTGTATTTTGAATTGAGTTTATCGATAATCTTATTTACATCGTAAGGAATTTCAGGAATAAGGCATACATCTGCACCACCGGCGAGTGCTGCTTCGAGAGCAATCCAACCCGTATTGCGGCCCATAACCTCCATAATGAATGTGCGGTTGTGTGATGCTGCTGTTGTTACGAGTTTGTCAATAGCTTCTGTGGCAATCTGTACGGCTGTCCTGAATCCAAACGTTAAGTCTGTGGCAGAAAGATCATTGTCAATGGTTTTAGGTACTCCGACAATGTCAAGACCTTTTTCGTATAGTTGATGAGAGATGCGTTGTGAACCATCACCTCCGATGCAAATTACGGCATCAACGCCCATTAGACGTAATTTACGAATCATTTCGTCCGAACGGTCTACGTACTCCCATTGACCTGTCTGCTTATTGAATAGTGGCCACGCAAATGGACCTCCTTTATTTGTAGTTTCGATAATCGTACCACCCAAGTTATGAATATCTTTAACTGTACTTTCAGTTAGAATTTTGATTTCTGTCGGTTCCCAAAGTATCCCATTGTAGGCCTGAATGCTACCGAGTACCTCCCAATTTCCCTCCATTGCAGCACGTTTGACCACGCCTCGGATTACGGCGTTCAGTCCCGGACAGTCACCACCGCTGGTGGCAAGCAATACGCGTTTCATCATAATAGGACTCTATTTTTTAAGTAGTTCGTAATTTTTGTTGTTAAATTTGTTGAGTCTGTTGGTCAGCAGTGTAAATGATTTTATGCTGGGTGGAAACTTTTCGTTCCACATACCATAGACTATGATTGACAATTTATTGTTTGCAAGTAGATTAATCGTGGGTATTTCGATTGATGTTTTATTGTTTTTTTCATTTTGGAGTTGTATTTTGATGTCTGGTAAATCGGCAAGTCGAACCCGATAGGTATTTTTCCCTCCGTGTTTTAAATCGTTAATGGTCCCATACCATAGCATCAAATCTCCACAAGTAGGATTGTTTATATCATTATTGAAATTGCCGTAGGTGTCTCGATAGACAATATACAATTTATTGTCCAAGGTCGTGATGTTATAGTGATCACCCTGAATGAAACTTGGCAGTGGCGAAGGGTAACTCCACGTATCTCCATCATCCTGACTGACAGAGATTACACCAATTCTGCGTTCGATATCGTTTGCCAAGGCTACAATATACTGTTTGCCGTTAAAATCGACTTTGGCAATTCGGGCATTTTCAATAGAATAGATATTATGTTTGATTGCAATCTCTGGATAGGTCCAAGTTAATCCTCCGTCGCTAGAGTAACTTTTATAGATAACGTGTCGGCCATTGAGCATATTGCGACCACTATTGAGCAGGGCTATATATTGTCCATTATCAAGGCGTATCATAGATGTTACCTTTATATCTGATTGGACAAGGTGATTGAAGGTCTTGTGCCACTGAATGCCGTTGTCCATAGAGATTGCAGACTTAATAGGATAGCCTTCAAAGAACATAATTAGATTATTACGATTGGCAATATTTGAGAGTTTGCGTTCTTTTTGGTACTGTTTGGGCAGAATGTTTTTGCCTCTCAGGGTGAACAGCGATATGTGGGTTGCCGGGTTGCCGATAAGAATTTTATTGTTGAATTTTGAATCCCAACTTTGCCCTCCGTCTTTAGATAACTTTAGGGAGACCTCTTTGGAATTATGAGGCATATATGCAAGCAATATATTTTCGCCACGTGTTGATAGTCTTACGGCTGAGGTATGCAGAGGTGTTTTGAAAGATCCATAATGTACGATATTGGATATAGATTTATCGGATGCCAAGTCCAGGGTAGGAATCGGCAAGTTGTGATTTCGGATTAATCTAGCATATTGCTGAGATTTGGCTGAGGTTACTCCGAGCAGTAAAATCGCAATTATGAATATGAATTTCATCGGTTTCATTTATTTGTTACATATTTATATGAGGTTGCAATAAGAACGATGAATATCAAAACTAAAATCAATGGAAATACTTCACGCTGAGCAGCATAACGTTGTGCAAATTCTTTTAAGTCTGAATTGAAATTATTCCAGTCGGGCATATTTCTGATGCTCCATTTTGCTTCGATTGTGCCGTTGTTAAGCAGTATTATCCCTGTTGTTGTTCTCAATAATGTCTTGAGTGTAGTTGCATCAATCCTAAATGTCGGAACTGTGAATATCGTTGTCGTTTCGACTGCTGGGTCGCAAGTTAGTAATATGCAGTTCAATTTGTTGTTGAGGGCGAATTGTTCAGCTGATTTGAGTGATTCTATTGTGTGCGGTGTAAGTGCAGACAAATCTCTTATGGTCAAAACAATGACCTCGTTCAGATTGAACAACGAGTCGGTGACCTCTCCTCTGTTATCAAATATTTTGAAATTTTCGATTTCAGGTCTGAACCCCTTTTCTACCAAGATGGAACGAGTGTCAACAAACTCCCATTTCGATGAGTCCCACCAGGTTGTATCCTGTTCGTCGAAGATATGTATTTTCCCAGTAGCGATGTTGCGGTAGTGTAACTCGGTGCGGAATCTGTCCATCTGAGCATTATCCGGAATCTCCATAGATTGCGGTATATTGGTGCCCGAACAGAGATTCGTAGCATCAATTAACGGTAGGTTTTGATGACTCCAGATGGCACCCCACAATATTATACCTGAAAATATGATTGCAGTTATAATGCTCTTGATGGTGGTTTGCAGAGATGTTTTTCGGTAGATGCTCCAGATGATGAGTGTCAGTAGGAGCAAAATGATATTTTTGAAGAATGTCTGTCTGTTGGAGAGGTTGACTATTTCGCCGAAACATCCACAGTCGGACACCGAATCTGTTAGTGTGATGTATAGGGTCAACAATGTGAAAATTGACATCACAACTATTGAGATGACAGAGACTTTTTTGATGAATATTTTGTACAGCAGAGAGAATCCCAATAGAGCCTCGGCTGCAATCTGAATAAAACAGATTGTCAGAGAAATCGGTGATAGAAAATTTAATCCCCAAGCATTCAGATACTCTTCGATTTTTAGTTGTCCTCCGACGGGATCAACTGCTTTTGAGATGGCTGAAAAGATAAATGTTGCAGCGATTAAAACTCTAATCCACAGAGTGATGTCTCTAAAGATGCGATTCACAGTATTAGACTGAAATGTTTTTAAATAAAGTCTTTAATTTTGGTTTTAATTCTCTCGAATATATCTTCTGGTGAAAGCATATTCCCATTGCTGTCCGAACAATCGACAATTGATAGTAATTCCTCGTGAGCCTGATATATGTAGACTTCACGCACACGTTCTTGTAGAGTCAGAGATGCTTCGTGTATGTCCGTAGCCCCTTTCAGATATTCACGGTCTTCTCCCTGACGCTGAGAGGTCAGTTTGTCACGTGTAAATCCGAATGGCACGTCTAGAAACAGGTTGATGTCCGGACGTGGAATGGAATTGTATGTGAATTCCAAATCGAGAATCCATCGAGTCAGTCGTTCGCGTTTTTCAGGATCATCAATTTTTGCACATTGGTATGCAATGTTTGAGCATACATAACGGTCTGCAATTACATATTTCCCACTACTGAGCCATGAGGCAATCATCTCGGCTGCATCTTTTCTGTCGCCCGCATAGAGCAGTGCTACCAGATACGGATCAACCTCTGATGCAGATCCAAATTCACCTCTCAAAAAACGTGCAATCAACTCTCCGTAGAATGGCGAATCGAATCTTGGGAAGTGTAACATTTCAACCTCTCTGCCATTAGATTCGATTAACTCTCTAATTTTTTTTATCTGGGTGCTTTTACCTGCACCATCAAGACCTTCCAATACAATAAACGGCATACCTCAAAATTAATTTACACCCCAAATATAGCTATTTTTATTGATATATTGCAGGTGTATACCATAAAAAATGTCACTTTGACAACTTAATAATCAATATGTGGACTGCAATATGGCTATTGTGTTGTGAAAATTAATTGAGTCTTAATGTTGCAATAATGTGTTTTTTTCGGAACATTACGGTCTGGGTATAAATTATGGTATTTAGATTGATTATTAAGGTTAAAATTTTTATCTTTGCGAACTATATTAATGCGATTTTATGGAAGAAAAAGATGCAATAATTGGAGATGTGACAAATGGCGAGTATAAATATGGTTTTGTTACAGATGTCGAAACCGAGACTATCCCTCGCGGTTTGAATGAAGATATTGTTAGAATGATATCCCAGCGGAAGGATGAGCCTGAGTGGATGACTGAATATCGACTCGAAGCATTCAGACACTGGCAAACTTTGACAATGCCTACGTGGGCACATTTGAATATTCCTCAGATTGATTATCAGGATATTATATATTATGCGGCACCTAAGCCTCGCAAGAAACTCAACAGTATGGATGAGGTTGACCCTCAGGTGAGAGAAACGTTCGATAAACTCGGAATTCCGCTTGAAGAACAGATGGCCCTGTCTGGTGTGGCTGTAGATGCCGTTATGGACTCGGTTTCGGTCAAAACAACATTCAAAGAGACATTGGCCGAGAAAGGAATCATTTTCTGCTCGTTCTCTGAGGCACTGAAAGATTATCCCAATCTTGTGAAAAAGTATATGGGAATGGCAGTCCCTTATACCGATAATTTCTTTGCAGCTCTCAATGCAGCCGTATTTTCGGATGGTTCGTTTTGCTATATTCCCAAAGGTGTACGCTGTCCGATGGAACTCTCGACATATTTTAGAATCAACGCGTCGGGTACGGGACAGTTTGAACGTACGTTGCTTGTCGCAGACGAAGGTGCCTATGTGAGTTATCTTGAGGGATGTACAGCACCACAGCGTGATGAGAATCAGTTGCACGCAGCAGTGGTGGAGATTATTGCAATGAAAGATGCCGAGGTAAAATACTCAACAGTTCAGAATTGGTATCCGGGTGATAAACAGGGTCGCGGAGGCATATATAATTTTGTCACCAAGAGGGGTGTTTGCCGAGGCGAAAATTCGAAGATATCGTGGACTCAGGTCGAAACAGGTTCGGCTATTACGTGGAAGTATCCGAGTTGTGTGTTGGTCGGCGATAATAGTGTGGGTGAGTTCTATTCGGTTGCACTGACCAACAACTACCAGCAGGCAGATACAGGTACGAAGATGATTCATATCGGGAAGAATACACGTTCTCGAATTGTGTCAAAGGGTATATCTGCGGGATTCAGTCAGAATAGTTATCGAGGCTTGGTTAAGGTTTCGGCTAAGGCTGACGGAGCAAAGAACTACTCACAGTGTGACTCTCTGTTGATCGGAGATAGGTGTGGAGCCCATACGTTCCCATATATGGAAGTTGATAATAAAACGGCTAGTGTCGAACACGAAGCTACGACTTCGAAGATTGGCGATGATCAGTTGTTCTACTGCAACCAGCGAGGAATCTCAACTGAAGATGCCGTAGGATTAATTGTTAACGGTTATGCCAAAGAGGTACTTAACAAATTGCCGATGGAGTTTGCCGTAGAAGCTCAAAAACTCTTGTCGATCAGTCTTGAAGGCAGTGTGGGATAGTAAAAATGTATTACGAAAAAAAGAAAAAGATATGCTTGAAATAAAAGATCTACACGCGGGAATCGAAGGCCGTGAAATATTACGAGGAATTAATCTCACGGTAAAAGCAGGTGAGGTTCACGCGATTATGGGACCTAATGGTTCAGGAAAGAGTACACTTGCATCAGTGCTAGCCGGTAATGAAAAGTTTACCGTGACCGGAGGTTCGGTTACATATAAGGGCGAAAATCTATTGGATCTGTCAATCGAGGATCGTGCTCGTGCTGGATTGTTCCTTGGATTTCAGTATCCAGTTGAGATTCCCGGAGTCAGTATGGCAAATTTCCTAAAACTTGCCGTAAATGAAAAACGCAAGTATCAGGGTAAGGATCCGCTGACAGCAGCCGAATTCCTAAAAATGATGAAAGAACGTGCAAAGGTTGTAGAGATTGACTCAAAGTTGACTAATCGTGCCGTAAACGAAGGATTCTCTGGTGGCGAAAAAAAGAAAAATGAAATATTCCAAATGGCAATGCTTGAACCGAGTCTGTCAATTCTCGACGAAACTGACAGTGGTCTGGATATTGATGCATTGAGAATCGTTGCAACGGGTGTGACTAAACTTAAACGCGAAGATAATGCAACCGTTGTCATTACACACTATCAGAGATTGTTAGATTATATTGTGCCCGATGTGGTTCACGTATTGTACAACGGACGTATAATCTACTCGGCAGGAAAAGAGTTGGCTCTTGAACTCGAACAGAGAGGTTATGATTGGTTGATTAAGGATCATCAATAGCAGAATAATGGATAACAGAAATATAGAATATCAATTAAATAATCTGTTTAAGAACCGATTGTCGGAGATTCAGAATGGCTCGTCAGAGTTGATGAATGCTCGTAGACAAGAGGCAATGACACGCGTTGTCGAGCAGGGATTACCTACAAAAAGTGTCGAACGTTACAGACAAACGGATATTCGGTCGATGTATAACTCGGATTCTGAACTTGTGTTGAGTGCAGGAGAAACTGATTGTCAGACCGGCCAACTGCCTATAGAATCTATTCGTGTAGAGTTGTGCAATGGTATTTATGTTGCAGATGAGAAATTGACCGTTACGGAACAGGGAGTTGTCTTGGGGTCATTGGCAGCCGCTACACGCGACTACCAGCAGATTGTAGAGAAATATCTGAATTCGTTGGCAGATAATGGTGATGTCGTGAGCGACCTTAACACAGCATTTGTCAAAGATGGATTCTTTCTGTATGTGCCGTCAGGTGTGGAGGTTGAACTGCCCGTATCGGTGGTTGAGTCTTACTGTACACAGGGACCTTCGAGTACGTTTGGCCGAATGTTGATGGCTTTTGAAGCAAATTCGAAATGTACTATTGTGCTGGATTTGCGTTCTGGGTGTTCACAACAGGTGACAAATAACAGCGTGAGAGAGATCTTCGTTGAGAGTGGTGCAAATGTGAATATTGTTGAAGTTCAGCGATTTAGTGCTGAGATGAAAAATGTTACAACGACATTTGTATCGCAGGCAGAAGATTCGAGTGTAAAGTCTGTGTCACTGACCATAGATGGCGGCGTGGTGAGAAATAATTGGAATGTGAAACTCAATGGTCGCGGTGCTGATAATCAAACATTTGGACTCGCATTGAGTAACCAAACTCAACATATTGACTACTGTACAAATATCGAACACATCAGTAGTGATGCAACGAGTCGTCAGAAGTTTAAATCAACGGCTTCAGATTGTGGGCGTGTAGTGTTCAATGGTCGAATCTATGTGGCTCAAGATGCACAACGCACTCAGGCATTCCAAGAGAACCGAAATCTCCTGATGAGTGATTCTGCAAAGATTTATGCAAAACCACAACTCGAAATATATGCCGACGATGTGAAGTGTAGCCACGGGGCAACCGTAGGTCAACTTAATGCAGAAGAGATATATTATATGCGTCAACGCGGATTGTCAGAGGCAGATGCAAAGAGATTGCAGGTGTATGGATTTGTCAATGAGATAATTAGTCGCGTAGATAATCCGAAATTAACCGAGTTGTTGAACGAGTTGGCTACAGCCAAAATCGAACGAATGTAAGATGTTTGATGTAAAGAAAATACGTGAAGAGTTCCCGATATTGAATCAGCAGATTTACGGAAAACCATTGGTCTATTTGGATAATGGGGCAACGGCTCAAAAACCTAAGTCTGTTATTGAGATTATAGATGTATTGCATAATAAATTAAATGCGAATATCCATCGAGGAGTACACTATCTGAGTGAACAATGTACCGAACAGTATGAACAGGCTCGTGGTCGTATCTGTCGTTTTTTGAATGCCGCTTCACCTCGGGAAATTGTCTTTACTTCAGGAACCACAGCATCAATAAATCTGGTTGCGTATAGTTATGGACAATTGTCAATAAATCAGGGTGATAATGTCATTGTTAGCGAGATGGAACACCACGCAGATATTGTTTCGTGGCAATTGGTTTGTGCGATGCGAGGTGCCGAACTTAGAGTTCTGCCTTTCGAAGATGATGGTCGTTTGGCAGTTGAAAAGTTGCCACAGTTGATGGACGAACGTACCAAAATAGTCTGTGTAACACAAGCATCTAATGTGTTGGGTACAACGCCAGATTTGAAATATGTAATCAATGTGGCTCACTCTGCAGGAGTTCCCGTGCTGGTTGATGGAGCTCAGGGGGTAGTTCACGGTGGAGTCGACGTCCGAGAATTGGATTGTGATTTTTATGTTTTTTCGGGACATAAATTGTACGGACCAACGGGTATTGGTGTGTTGTACGCAAAAGAAAAATGGCTTGAACAGATGCCGCCTTTTATGGGGGGTGGTGATATGGTTAAGACTGTGACATTTGCTCACACTGATTACGCAGAGTTGCCGTTGAAATTCGAAGCTGGAACATCAAACTACATCGGAGCAATAGGACTTGGTGAAGCAGTTAATTTTCTGCAGGGACTTGATATGACCTCTGTTGCTGAACACGAAAACCGCTTGTTGCAGTTGGCGACAGAAAAGTTGTCTACGATAGACGGGTTGCGTATTTATGGTAATTGTCCGAATAAATGTGCAATAGTCTCATTCACGGTAGAGGGTACTCACCCATATGATTTGGGAATGATTATGGATAAGATGGGAGTGGCCGTAAGAACTGGTACACATTGTGCTGAGCCGATTATGACTCATTATGGATTGACAGGTATGATAAGGGCTTCGTTTGCGATGTATAATACCGAAGATGAGATCGGTACTCTGTATGATTCCGTGGTAAAAGCAGTGTCAATGTTGAGGTAGTATTGCTCCTCTAAGAAACAAAAAAACGCCGAACACATAGGGTGATCGGCGTTTTTTTGATGTATTCAGTTAAGATTTTTCGACGCTCCAGACTCCGCCGATGATCAGAATAGCACCTATGATGGCGGCGGCACTTACTGGTTCGTGCAGAAAAATTGCAGCCGTAATCATAGCTACAACGGGCTGAAAATATGAGTAGCTGCCGAGTTTTATTGCACCAAGTTTCGGCATAATAGCATTCCACGAGTAGTAACAGAAACACGATGCAACCATTCCCAAAAACAATAGGTTGAAGATAATCTTCGGTTGTACCAGCAAGGCAATGTCTGTGACAAGTGGTGTAAATAGAAATGTCGGTAACATCGTGATCAGACCATAGAAAAATACCTTTCTTGTTACAAATAGTGCCGGGTAACTATCAAGTCGTTTGGTAAGTGTTAGATAACAAGAAATGGATGCAGCTCCGCACAATGCGAACAGATATCCCCAAAGGTTGAATTCCAGCGATTTGGACCCATTGAGAATCACAAGGACTGCACCTCCCATTGCTACAAGTATGCCAATCAGCATTTTGAATGTAACTCTGGATTTTAGGAATATCCAAGAGAGAATCATAGTTCCGATTGGACTCATACTCAGCAAAAGAGATACGTCTGCCACGTTAGCACGTTCGAGTGCTGCTATTTCGCAGGTGAAATAGAACGAACAACCGGTTATTCCCGCTGCCAAAAATAGCAATTCGTCTTTTATCGATTTGGAGAACAACTGCTTGTGACTTAACGCGGATAGACATAAATAGGCAATCAGAAATCTGAAGAACATTATTGAATTATTATTCAATCCGTTTATCAACAATGTTTTTGTTGATGACAGAGTCGTTCCCCAGATTATGATTACACCAAGAGCCCACAGGTGATACCACCTATTGTGCGAGTTTTGCATTACTTTTTCAATTGAGTAAGACGTTCTTCGCAACTTTTGATTTTTGCTTCAGCATCTGCCTTTTTTATACGTTCTGTTTCAACGACCTTGGCAGGAGCACTGCTTACGAAACGTTCATTGTTAAGCTTTTTCATTACCGATGCGAGGAAACCTTGTGCGTATTCTAACTCGGCTGTAATTTTTTTGATTTCGGCTGCTGTGTCAATCTTGTCGTCCATCGGAATGAAATATTCTCGATTTTTGATAATGAAACAGATAGCATTTTCGACCTTCGATTCAACTATGTTGATTGAGTCGAGGTTAGTCATCTTGATCAGAATTGGGTCGTATGCTGAAAAGACATTGCCATTATAGTTGACTGATAATGATATCGTGTCACGATTAGGAATATTCTTTTCCTTGCGGATATTGCGAATAGCAGTGATAGTCTCTTTTACTTGTTCGAATTCGTCGAGCAGAGTTTGATCAACAGTTCCTGCAGTCGGCAACGATGAAATCATAATGCTTTGACCATCCTTACGTTCAGCAATGTCGTGCCAAATTTCTTCGGTAATGAAAGGCATAAATGGATGCAGCAATTTGAGCAATTTTTCGAAGAAATCTTTTGTTGCGTTCAATGTTGCCGAATCGATTGGTTGTTGGTAACCTGGTTTGATAAGTTCGAGATACCAACCAGAGAATTCGTCCCAGAAGAGTTTATATGTCAGCATTAATGCTTCAGAAATTCTGTATTGAGCAAACATTTCGTCAATCTGTTCGATGGTTCTGCTGAGCATCGAGTCAAACCACTTGATCGCAATGCGGTTATTTTCAGATTGTTCTGCATTGACATCTTCTTCCCACATCTTGACCAGACGGTAGGCATTCCAGATTTTGTTTCCGAAGTTTCGTCCCTGTTCTACCAGCGAGTCGTCATACATAAGGTCATTACCTGCAGCTGAGCAGAGTAACATTCCCACACGAACACCATCTGCTCCGTATGTTGCAATCAGGTCAAGCGGATCTGGTGAATTGCCCAGCGACTTACTCATCTTACGACGCAGTTTGTCACGGACTGTGCCCGTGAAATAGACATTGTTAAATGGTTTTTCACCGACATATTCATATCCGGCAGTGATCATACGCGCTACCCAGAAGAACATAATATCCGGAGCTGTTATCAAATCACAGGTTGGATAATAATATTTCATATCTTCATTGTTCGGATTTCTGATTCCGTCGAAGACTGAAATTGGCCACAACCACGATGAGAACCAAGTGTCAAGAACATCTGAATCTTGCCTGAGGTCTTCTTGTGTGAGGTTATTGTTACCTGTTTTCTGGCGAGCTTTCTCAAGAGCCTCTTCGATTGTAGTTGCTACGACATATCCTCCTTCTGGGAGGTAGTAGGCCGGAATTTGTTGTCCCCACCACAATTGACGAGAGAGACACCAATCTTTGATGTTTTCCATCCAGTGGCGGTATGTGTTTTTGAACTTTGCGGGAACAAATCTCACTGTGTCGTTCATTACAGATTCCAATGCCGGTTGAGCCAACTCTTTCATACTCAGGAACCATTGCATTGAAAGTTTTGGTTCGATTACGGCGTGAGAACGTTCTGAATAGCCGACCTTATTTTCGTAAGCTTCGACCTTTTCGAGCAGTCCTGCATCGGAAAGATCTTTCTCGATGAGTCTTCTTACTTCGAATCGGTCAAGTCCAACATACAATCCTACTTTATCGTTGATTGTGCCATTGTCATTGAATATGTCGATAGATTCGAGACCATATTTTTCTCCCAACATATAGTCATTCACGTCGTGTGCCGGAGTTACTTTTAGGGCACCTGTTCCGAAAGTCATATCGACATATTCGTCGAAGATAATCGGAATCGAACGACCAACAATTGGAACGATGACACGTTTGCCTTTCAGATGAGCATAACGCGGATCTTCGGGGTGTACGCACAAACCTGAGTCACCGAGAATGGTTTCTGGTCTTGTTGTTGCTACGATGATGTATTGGTCAGAGTCTTCGATGCGATATCTGAGGTAGAACAATTTGCTGTGTTCTTCTTTGTAGATAACCTCTTCGTCCGAGATGGCTGTGAGAGCAACGGGGTCCCAGTTGACCATACGTACACCTCGGTAGATTTTACCTTTTTCGTAAAGGTCTACAAAGACTTTGATTACACTCTGACTCAGTGCTTCTTCCATTGTGAAGCGGGTACGATCCCAATCACACGAAGCTCCAAGTTTACGTAACTGTTTGAGAATAATGCCACCGTGTTCGTTTGTCCATTGCCAGCAGTGTTTTAGAAACTCTTCACGCGAAAGGTCTGTTTTTTTGATACCCTCGTTTGCGAGTTTCTGCACAACTTTTGCCTCTGTTGCAATAGAGGCGTGGTCGGTGCCCGGAACCCAGCAGGCATTTTTACCTTGCATTCTGGCTCTACGCACCAAAACGTCTTGTAAAGTATTATTAAGCATATGTCCCATATGGAGCACTCCGGTCACGTTTGGTGGCGGAATTACCATAGTGTAGGGTGTTCGTGAATCTGGCTCTGAATGAAAAAAGCCTTTATTGAGCCAATATTCATACCATTTGGATTCGATATTGGCAGGAGTGTACTTTACATTTTCGTTCTCCATCGTATTGATCGTTAGTTCGATAAATTCAGTTATTGATGATATAGGTTGCAAATATACAATTTTTCTCTGAAAGAGAATCTTGTTTTGATACAATTTAGTGAGAATTGAAAACGTTTTATTTCAGATTGGAAAAAAATTGCTAATTTTGCAGATTAATTTGTTGATGTGCATTAAGTGAGGAATGTCAAAAATGGATAGTAAGAAAAAAGATTTTATGGAGGAACTTGTGAATATTGGAGATCTTGTGGAGGGAAAAACACAGATTATTCCTGTAATTGCAGGTGAAGATGATGATATTTTGAGTAGTGTGACGTTGCCATTGGTGTTGCCGATATTGACGTTGCGTAGTTCGGTGTTGTTTCCTGGGGCAATTACTCCGATTACGGTAGGACGTGAAAAATCGATGAAACTTGTGCGTGATGTGGAGAGTTCGGGTTCGATACTCGGAGCTGTGTTGCAGAAAGATGCGAAGATAGAGAATCCTGCACCTGATGATTTGTACCGAATCGGAACCGCGGCAAGGATTCTGAAGATTCTGGAAATGCCCAATGGTAATCTGACAGTGATATTGCACGGACTTGAAAAGTTCGAAGTGGTGGATTATGTGGCTTCAGAGCCATTCTATAAGGCAACAGTAACTCAATTGAAAGATTTGTCTCCGGACGAAAATAATGTGGAATTTGATGCATTGGTCGAATCATTGAAAGATGTCGCACTGAATATAATAAATACCTCGCCGTTGATTCCGAAAGAGGCTGCATTCGCAGTGAAAAATATTGACAGTAAGAGAGGTGTCGTGAATTTTATCAGTTCTAATCTCGATATGAAGGATTCTGATCGTCAGTATTTGTTGGAGGCTCCAGGATTGTTGATGCGGGCACGACGATTGCTTGAGATATTGATTCGCGAACAGCAACTCGTTGAACTTAAGAACGAAATACAGGCAAAGGTAAAACAGGATATTGACCAGCAACAGAGAGATTACTTCCTACAACAACAGATTCGTACAATTCAGGAAGAGTTGGGAGGAGATCCGGTTGATCGTGATCTGGAGGAATTGAAAACTGCTGCTGTGAAGAAG
>JAEIGA010000708.1_pt1 | contig 49439 bp, 48 predicted proteins | sample 9270691 | NCBI WGS metagenome assembly JAEIGA01 (sample SAMN17057246, study PRJNA624740) | gut metagenome | biome: biome; isolation source: fecal sample | host: Bos grunniens | place: China: Xizang | collected 2019 | reverse complement strand
GACAGGCTAGCGTTCTAACCAGCTGAACTACCAGGCCATAAAAATGGTGGGAACAATAGGGCTCGAACCTATGACCCTCTGCTTGTAAGGCAGATGCTCTCCCAGCTGAGCTATGCTCCCACATCGAACCGCTACCCGTGTATTACGTACCGGCGACTTTGATATAATAACACAATGCAATTCGTTTGTCAACACTTTTTTTTAATTTTTTTTAAAAAGTTTTTTAAACCCTTTTTTTATCTGAAATAGCCTTTATCTGCTCAGGCGTAAATACATATTCCTTATCACAGAAATGACACTCAACCTTTATTTCATCCATTTCCTCTGCCATAGAGTCAAGCTCTTCCTTTGACATACTAAAAAGCAGTTTTTTTGTTCGTTCTTTACTGCAAGGACAACTGTATTTCGTATTTTCCTCATACAGTATTTCTGTTTCAAAGCCGCTAAGCATTTCAAAAAGAATATCCTTAACATCCATTCCCTCATCCATCATAGTCGTAACAGGACGGATATGCTTTAAATTTTCTTCAAGCTTATCAATGGTAGCATTATCAGCACCCGGAAGAAGCTGAATAATAATACCTCCGGCCTTACGAACAGAAAGGTCAGGATTTACAAGAACACCCAAAGCACAGACGGTAGGTATCTGTTCACTTACAGCATAATAAGCAGTAATGTCTTCTGCAATTTCACCAGATACAAGCGGAACAGAACCGCTATATGGTTCTTTAAGACCAATATCCTTAATTACATATATAAGCCCATCAGTACCAACGGCACCGCTAACATCAAGCTTACCGTTATCTTTAAGAGGAATTTCAACCCTTGCATCTCCTACATAGCCGCGTACGTCACCCTTTGAATCTGCAACAGCTACCAGAGCTCCTGCAGGACCGTCAGCCTTTATTCTGACAGTAACGGTGTCATTCTGTCCCTTCATCATATTACCCATAATAGATGTAGCGGTTAGAAGCCTTCCAAGAGCAGCAGTCATTACCGCACTTGTTTTATGATACTGTTCAGCTTTTGCAACTATATCGGTAGAATCAAGCGCTGTTGCCATAACAGCGCCGTCACTTGTAATACACCTTATAAGCTTACCCACTTTAGCTTACTCCTTTTTTGTGATATATATATTCCTTTGTGAAGTTTTATTAGGTGCAGAAAACGAATTTTCCCCTACAACCTTTAAAACCTTAAGCCCTGAGGCAGAAAGCATTTTTTCAAGAGTATCTGCATCGTATACCCTCTCACTGAAGCTTTCACCTGTTCTTTGATATGTATTATCATTCTTAATAAAAAAGTCAAGATTAATATCGGTAATACCTACTTTATTATCGAAAAAATTTTGCCATACACAGTAAACATTTTCGGTATCATACACAAAAGTGTTGTTACCTAAAACTTCTTTATGCTTATAAGCGGTATTAACATCAAATATAAACAGACGGTCTTTTTCAAGAAACAGGGATATTTTTTTAAAGAATTTCTGTAATGCACGTTTATCTATTATATGATTTACCGTATCAAGACAGGAAACCGCACCATCAACCGTCCCATAAAGGTCAAGTTCTTCGCCGGATTGATTAAGAAACAATATGTCAAGCCCCTGATTTTTAGCCTTTTGACCTGCTATAGCAAGCATGCTTTCAGACGGGTCAACACCTATTACATCAATACCTCTGCGGGCAAATTCAACAGAAAAACCGCCTGTACCACAGCCCACATCCAAAAGTAATGTAGGTCTTCTGTCATACTTTTCAAACAGCCTTAAAATATGTTCGCATCTGTGAGGGTAATTTACATCCTCAGTTAGCAAATCATAAAACTCAGCAAAAATATCGTAATTCATTATTCCCTTATTTTGTTAAGCAAATTATTAACAGCACCTGTTCCGTCGCTCATCATACGTTTAACACGACTAACGGTAGCCGTACTTGCCCCCGTAACCTTTACAATTTCGCTGTACACCCTTCTCTCTTTTAGCATCTTTGCAACCATTAGTCGCTGTGCTATTGAAAGAAGCTCTTTAGAAGTGCAGACGTCCTCAAAAAAATCGGCACACTCCTGCTGGTTTTCAATGTTTAAAATCGCATTATAAAAAAGCTCTGCTGTTTTTAATTCGGAAGGATTCATACTCTTAATTCCTTTCGGTATATTTTTAAACATTTTAACAGATTAAAGCGTGAAAGTCAACAACTACCCTTATAATAAATAATTTTATTCTTTTTTACCTAAACATACTTGACTTTTGCATAAAAATATTGTATTATTTTTTTGTTGTAAACTTGCCGCTGTGGTGGAATAGGCAGACACAAGGGACTTAAAATCCCTCGGTAGCAATACCGTACCGGTTCAAGTCCGGTCAGCGGCACCAAAAATCCCGTTCACATAAGTGGGCGGGATTTTTACTTCTTACTTCTTACCTCTTCACTCTTACCTCAACCAAAATTCCTTGCGGGATTTTTGGAAAGTAATAAGTAAGAAGTAAGAGGTAATAAGTATGGTGTGGCTTCGCCACGAATTATATACAATGCTCCGCATTGATTTTTATGCTTTTATACTATAATATATCCATAAATCAATGATTGCAAACTACAATCAAATGTTGTATAATTAGATGAATTTATTTTTAAAAGAGGTAAGTTAAATGACTAAGATTGATATTTTTTCAGGCTTTTTAGGCGCCGGTAAAACCACCCTTATCAAAAAACTTTTAAGCGAAGCTTTTTCAAATGAGCAAATCGTTATTATCGAAAATGAGTTTGGCGAAATCGGTATTGATTCAGGCTTTCTTAAGGAAGCAGGTGTTCAGATAACCGAAATGAATCAGGGTTGTATATGCTGTTCCCTTGTTGGTGATTTTGCCACCGCCTTAAAAGAGGTAATTGAAACCTATAATCCGGACAGAATTCTTATCGAACCCTCAGGTGTAGGAAAATTAAGTGATGTAATTAAGGCAGTAGAAGGTCTTAATCTTGATAACATCTGTCTTAACAGCTATATCACTGTTGCAGATGCTACTAAGGTAAAGATATATATGAAGAACTTCGGTGAGTTTTACAACAACCAGATAGAAAATGCCGGTACAATTATTTTGAGCCGTACCGCTAATATAAGCGAAGAAAAACTTGAAAAAGCATTAGAGCTTATAAGAGAGAAAAATCACACCGCTACAATTGTGACTACCGATTGGGATAAAATAGATGGTAAAGCAATCCTTTCTGCAATGGAAAATGCCGATAGCCTTAAAGCCGACATTGAAGAGCTTCAAAAGCACCACCATCACCATACACACGAAGAATGTGAAGATGAGCACTGCGATTGCCACAATCATCACCATGAATGCGACGACGAAAATTGTGACTGTCATCATCACGATGAACACCACCATCATGAGCATCATCACGAGCATGGCGAGGAATGCAGTTGCGGTTGCGGACACGACCACCATCACCACCACGCTGATGAAGTCTTCTCAAGCTTCGGCAAAGAAACGGTTAAAAAATTCTCTATTGATGATATCCGCAATGCTCTTAACCGTTTTGACGAAGAAAGCAAATACGGAGTTATTCTGAGAGCCAAGGGCATTGTTCAATGTGTATGCGGTGAATGGATTCACTTTGACTATGTTCCGGGCGAAATCAATGTAAGAAAAGGGGAAGCCGGCGTTATCGGAAGACTCTGTATTATAGGTAAAGACCTTAATGAAACAGCGATTGAAGAGCTTTTCAATATTTAAGAGGTGAATAATTTGGATATTCCTGTTTATCTGTTCATTGGTTTTCTTGATTCGGGTAAAACCAAGTTTATAGACGAAACCCTTAAAGACCCGCGTTTTGAAAGCAAGGATACCACTCTTCTGCTTCTGTGTGAAGAGGGCGAAGAAGAATACGATGTTACTGCATATAAGGGTGGCAAAATCATAATCGAAACAATAGAAGAAGATGACCTGACTCCGTTTAATCTCACTGTTCTTGCCAAAAAATCAAATGCAAAAAGAGTGGTTGTAGAATATAACGGAATGTGGCAGCTTCAGTCTTTCTATGACGCTATGCCTGATGACTGGATTTTATATCAGCAATTTTTGCTTATGGACGCTACCACCGCAATCAGCTATAACAGCAATATGAGAAGTCTTGTTGTAGACAAGCTAACCGATGCTGAACTGGTTATTTTTAACCGATATAATGATTCAATTGATAAAATGGCTCTTCATAAAATTGTAAGAGGAATAAGCAGACGGGCAGATATTGCTTATGAATATGAAGACGGCAGCGTTGCTTATGACGATATAGAAGACCCACTTCCCTTTGATATTAATGCCTCGGTTATTGAAATAGCTGATAAAGATTTTGCAATATGGTATCGTGATATGACAGAAGAGCTTCCCAAGTATGACGGCAAAACTGTTAAATTCAAAGGCATTGTTGCAAAGAACACCGATATGCCAAAAGGCAGTTTTGTTTTAGGAAGACACGTTATGACCTGTTGTGCTGATGATATCACTTATTCAGGTATTGTTTGCGATTGGACGGGTGCAGAAACCCTAACACAGCGAGATTGGATAATCATAACTGCAAAAATCGAACTTAAAAAGCACAAAATGTATGGAAAGAAAGGCCCTGTTTTAACCGTCAGCGAGGTAATAAGAACCTCCGCGCCAGAGCAAGAACTTGCAACATTTTATTAAAAGCAAAACGGACTCTGTCGAGTCCGTTTTTTGTATGGTATATTAGTTAAGACCTTCCTGAAGGGTATCAACTATTCCCTTCATTGATTCCTCATACTCTTCCTGAGAAGAATTTTTAAAGATAAGGAACTGGTCAACAATAGATGGGTCCTCAAGATTTGAGGGAATTGAATAATCACGGGTTGCAATATATTCATCCCAATGCTCAATTTTCCAGGTATCTCTTTCAGAGTTTCTGTCAATCATTCTCTGTTTACACACCTCAAGGTCGGTCTGAACCCATACAACAGTGAGCTTAGCGCCGTATTCACGAAGCTTTTTACGAAGCGAAATCATATACTCAGTATCTCTGATTTCTCTGGTAAAAGGAGCGTTAATAAGAACAATATTCTCATACTGAAGAGCTTCAAAAGCAAGGTCAATAACAACCTCATACTCAACATTTCTTATATTGTCCTCAAAAAACTGAGAGGAACGGTTGATTTCTTCGCCTGCAACCCTGTAAGCAACGTTAGAAAGAGGAATAAGTGTATCCTTATCAAGATAAACCACATGATCAAGATTGGTTGCCAACATCTTAGAAATATAGGTTTTTCCGCAAGCGGGAGGGGATGTTACAAGTATTAATTTCTTCTTCATTTCAGTGACTCCTATCCTTAACACAAAATACTTCATATTATAATAAACACAATTTAAGATATAATATCACACTCAATCGCAAAATTCAACCTAAAATTATATATTTTTATGATATTTTTTCCAATTTTTTTGGATATTGTAAGCAAATCTTTACATAAAAAATTATTCAATAAATATTATGTCCTGTTACATTCTATTTCATAAACCTGATATTGATAGAACTACAGTCAATATTTACAGATTTTTAATTTTTTTGTAACAAAAATCGCGCTTTTGTTTGGTATTGTTATTTTGTTTAAAGGAGGAAAATTTTATGTACATATTTAAAAATGCACTGAGATGTATAACAAGAAGCAAAGCCCGAAATATACTTATTGGAATTATTGTTTTTATTCTGGCGGTTTCAGCCTGTATCGGACTGTCAATACGTCAAGCGGCAGAAAATGCAAAAAAGGAAACACTTGAAGGTCTGTCAATTACAGCAACAATTTCCTTTGACAGAATGAATAGTATGAACAATATGAGGCAGCCTACAGAAGATGGAGGACGTCAAAATTTTGACCGTGACAGCTTTACTCAGATGATGTCAGGCGCCTCTGCACTTTCCCTTGACGAATATATTAAGTACTCACAGGCAGAAACAGTAGAAGATTTCTACTACAGTGCAGATATTTCTGTTAACGGCGATGATGCCCTATCCCCTGTTTCAAATAATGAAGAAGAAACAAATTCATCTACCGGTTCTCAGGGTTTTCCAAATATGCCTGACAGAAACGGTAAATTCGGCAACCGCGTATTCGGAGCATCCAGTGATTTCACCCTGACAGGCTATAGCAACGAAAAAGCTATGACAGATTTTGTTGACGGAAATGCAAAAATTACCCAAGGTGCAATTTTTGAAGAAGGAACAACAGAATTCAGTTGTATTATCTCAGAAGAACTGGCTATATTTAATTCACTTGCAGTCGGAGATACAATTAATATTTCTAACCCGAATAATTCTGATGAAATATACACATTTACAGTAGTAGGTTTTTATACCGACAGCAGCGCAAATCAAAACAGCTTTTCCTCAATGGGAATGACAGTTAATGACCCCGCTAACAAAATTTATACAAGTTATAATGTTTTAAGCAGTATACTTAAACAGTCTGAGGAAGTATCAGAAACTCTCACAGACAGTAACAGCGGCAGAGAATATAACACCGCATTAAGCCAGACCCTTAACGCAACTTATACCTTTGCAGATGCTGAAAACTATGAGAAATTCTGCGAAGATGTTTATACAATGGGACTTTCTGACTCTTATACAGTTTCCTCAGAAGATATTCAAAACTTCGAAAACAGTCTGACCCCATTAACCACTCTCAGCAAAACAGCCGGTTATTTCCTTGCTGTTATACTTATAATAGGCATTATAATCCTTGTCGTTCTCAATATATTTAACATTCGTGAAAGAAAGTATGAAATCGGCGTACTGACCGCAATGGGAATGAAAAAAACAAAGGTAGCGTTGCAGTTTATCACAGAAATTTTTATCGTCACAATGCTTTGTATGATGTTAGGTGCAGGTATTGGTGCCGTATCAAGCGTCCCTGTAACTAATGCACTTCTGGAAAACCAGATAACTGCTCAACAGGAACGACTTGAAAACGTAGAACAGAACTTTGGCAGACCGACCGATATAAATCAAGGCGGAGGCTTTAACGGCGGCGGAATGAATATGCCTGAAAACAATATGGGCGGATTTGGAGACTTTATATCAGGAATACCCGGAGGAGAAAGCATTAACAACTATATTACAGAAGTAAGTAGTGCTACCGACCTTACTGTACTTATGTATATGCTTTTAATTGCAATAGGTCTTACTTTAGTTTCGGGTGCCGCTTCTACACTTTTCATAATGCGATACTCCCCGCTTAAAATACTTTCTAACAGAGATTAGGAGATAAAATATGTCTATTTTAAAACTCAACAATATAAGCTTTTCCTATGATAAAACTCCTGTGCTTAAAAACATTTCATTTGAATTCGAAAAAGGTAAAATGTACTGTATAACAGGTAAATCAGGTGCAGGCAAAACAACTCTGCTGTCAATTCTTTCGGGACTTGCAAACGCAAATGAAGGCACTATCGAATATGATGGCAAGGATATTTCAAAGCTGGATAAATACAAATTCAGAAGTAATTATATCGGTGTTATATTTCAGAGCTTTAATCTCATTACAAAGTTTACCGCTGCCGAAAATGTTGTTCTTTCAATGGATATTGCAGGTATAAAAGAAAGAAATAAAAAGAAAAAAGCTATAGAACTTCTTCTTAGTGTAGGTTTAAGTGAAGAGGAGGCAAACAGAAGAGTTTTACATCTTTCGGGTGGTCAGCAACAGCGTGTAGCAATAGCAAGAGCGCTATCCCACAACCCTGATATTATACTTGCCGATGAGCCTACGGGAAATCTGGATGTAGATACCCAAAACGAAATCATGAAAATTTTCAGACAGTTAGCACAGCAGAACAAGTGTGTTATACTTGTAAGCCACTCCCCCGATGTTGCAAATATGTGTGACGAGGTTTACAGGCTTCAGAAAAACTGAATAAAAACACGGTAACACTGAGTGTTACCGTGTTTTACTTTACTATGCTTCTGCGTCGCAGTAGATACAGCGATATATTCTTCTTGGCTTATCGGCAAGGATAAATTCATGGGACAGTTCTTGCTCACAGGAAGTAATACATCTTGGATTTTTACAGAAAATTATATCGGTGAGTTTTTGGGGAAGTTCAATTTTCTTCTTCTCAACAATAACCGAATCCTTAATAACATTAACCGTTATATCAGGGTCAACATAGCCTAAAATGTGCATATCAAGCTCAATATCCGCATCAATCTTGATAACGTCCTTTTTGCCCATTTTATTACTCTGAGCATTCATTATCATAGCAACAGGACATTCGAGTTTTTTTAATTTAAGCAGTCGGTAAATTTCCATGCCCTTTCCCGCTTTTATATGGTCAATAACAAAACCATTCTTAATAGAATCAATATTCATAAAGCACCCCTCCTACTTTATATCAAGAAGTTTAAGTATAAGCGCCATACGCATATATTTTCCGTAAAGTGCCTGTCTGAAATAGCAAGCACGTTTATCGTTATCAACAGCTACGCTTATTTCATTAACTCTTGGTAGCGGATGCATTATAACAAGGTCTTCCTTTGCATTTATTAGCTTGTCTGTATTAAGAATGTAGCTATCCTTCAGACGAAGGTATTCCTCTTCATTAAAGAAACGCTCTCTCTGTACCCTTGTCATATAGAGTATGTCAAGACTTGGCATACTTTCCTCAAGGCTTACCGTTTCAACAAAGCTGTGACCAGCATCGGTGATTATATTTTTAACATAATCAGGTACCTTAAGCTCTTCAGGAGAAATAAGCACAAAAGTAATATTCTTGTATCGGGACATTGCACCGATAAGTGAATGTACCGTTCTTCCGAATTTAAGGTCACCGCAAAGACCTATTGTAAGATTATCAAATCTTCCTTTTTCACGGTGAATGGTAAGTAAATCTGCAAGGGTCTGAGTAGGATGATGATGACCGCCGTCCCCCGCATTTATAACAGGAATAGTAGAATTTTTTGCAGCCACAAGAGGTGCTCCCTCTTTGGGATGTCGCATAGCAATTATATCGGCATAGCAAGAAATCATCTTTGCCGTATCAGCAACACTCTCGCCCTTTGCAGCAGAGCTTGAACCTGCATCAGCCATAGTAAGCACATTACCTCCAAGCTCATACATAGCGGCTTCAAAGCTAAGTCTTGTTCGGGTAGAAGGCTCAAAGAAAAGTGTTGCAAGTTTTTTGCCGTCACACTTATGTGCGTATTTTTCAGGACTATCTATAATATCATTTGCAGTAGCCACAAGAGAGTCAAGCTCTTCTACAGACAATTCTAAAATATCAATAAGATGTCTCATTATTCTTTTGCTCCGTTTACACTGAGATATGCTTTAATTCTGTCAACATTTTCCTTATTTTCAGGCTTTTCTTCAAGATATTCAATAATATCGTAAACATCAACAACAGAGTATACAGGGAAGCCGAATTCCTCTCCAACCTCTGCCATAGCGCTTTTTTCTGTCTGTCCCTTTTCTTTTCTATCAACCATTACAAAGGTAGCGGCAACCTTGGTGCCCTTAAGAGAGGAAAGAATAGCCATACTTTCTCTTATAGCAGTTCCTGCAGTAATAACATCCTCAACAATAACAATTTCTTCATTTTCCTGAGGCTTATATCCTACAAATACACCGCCTTCGCCGTGGTCCTTTTCTTCCTTTCTGTTAAAGAAGAAAGGAACGTCAAGACCCTCTTTTGAAAGAGCACAAGCAACCGAAACAGCAATAGGAATACCCTTGTAAGCAGGTCCGTAAAGAACGGTACGCTTGTTTCCTACCTTTTCAAAATATGCCTTAGCATAAAATTCACCAAGCTTAGAAATCTGGTCACCGGTTTTAATATCCCCTGCATTGATGAAATATGGAATTTTTCTTCCGCTTTTAGCAGTAAAATCACCGAATTTAAGCACTCCTGCAGATTCTAAAAACTGTATAAATTCTCTTTTATAAGCTTCCATTTTAATTCTCCTTAATCACAAAATTCTGCTATGCATCTTTCATAAGCGGCAACAGGGTCGTCAGCAGCGGTTATAGGTCTGCCCACAACAATATAGTCGCTACCAATTCTCTTTGCCTGTTCAGGTGTCATAACACGTTTCTGGTCACCAACATCACCATCAGCAAAGCGAACACCGGGGGTAACTGTTAAGAATTTTTCTCCACAGATTTCGTGTACCTTTCCTGCTTCAAGAGGAGAACATACTACACCGTCAAGACCTGCAACAGCAGCATTTTTTGCATAGTGCATAACAACCTTATCAATAGGCTCTTTTATAAGAAGATCGTTTTCCATACGCTCCTGGTCGGTTGAAGTAAGCTGAGTTACAGCAATAAGAAGCGGACGTGTTCCATCAGGACGGGTAAGTCCTTCAAGAGCTGCTTCCATCATACTAATAGTACCTGCTGCATGAAGATTTGTCATATCAACATCAAGTCGGGATAGCACAGCCATACTCTTTTTAACAGTATTAGGAATGTCATGAAGCTTTAAATCGAGGAAAATCTTATGTCCTCTTGCCTTAATGTCCTTAACAATCTGCGGACCCTCAGCGTAGAAAAGTTCCATTCCAATTTTTACAAAAGGCTTTCTTCCTGTGAATTTATCAAGAAAATCAAAAACCTGTTCTCTTGAAGCAAAGTCACAAGCAACAATTACATCCTTACCCATTAGTGAGCACCTCCGATAATATCTTTTAAATCTTTTATCCCGTATTTTTCCATAACTGCGGGTAAATTATTAATTATATCTCTGCAAGCAAAGGGGTCAACAAGGTTTGCAGCTCCTACCTGAACTGCAGTTGCACCTGCAAGCATCATTTCAATTACATCCTCTGCAGAGGAAATACCGCCCATACCAACAATAGGAATTTTCACCGCATCATACACCTGATAAACCATTCTGAGAGCAACAGGCTTAATGGCAGGTCCTGAAAAACCGCCCATTTTATTTGCAATTACAGGCTTTTTGGTTTTTAAGTCTATTCTCATTCCAAGCATGGTGTTTATCATACTTATACCATCTGCCCCTGCTTCCTCACAGGCTTTAGCAATAGACACAATATCTGTAACGTTAGGTGAAAGTTTGATAATTACAGGCTTTTTGGTTACAGCTTTAACTGCCTTTGTAACTTCTGCAGCAGCCTCAGGAGAAGTACCGAAGCTCATTCCTCCGCCATGTACGTTAGGACAGGAAACGTTAACTTCAAGCCAACCCACCTGTTCTTCTTTATCCAACATTTCGCAAGTATACGCATAATCTTCGATAGCAAAGCCACTAACATTTGCCATGACGGGCTTATTAAAACAGGCTTTAAGCTTTGGAAGTTCGTTATTAATCACTGCCTCAACGCCGGGGTTTTGAAGGCCTACGGCATTAATCATACCCGCATCACATTCTGCAATACGTGGGGTAGGATTACCGAAACGGGCATCCTTAGTGGTTCCCTTAAAAGAAAAAGTACCAAGACAGTTAATGTCATATAACTCGGCGAACTCATAACCGAAGCCGAATGTACCCGAAGCGGGAATAACAGGATTATCAAGAGTAATACCGCAAAGCTCTACTTTTGTGTTTACCATATTATTTCCTCCCTAACAAGCACAGGGCCGTCCTTACAGATACGCTTATTGCCGTATTTTGTTTTACAGGAGCAACCCATACAAGCACCAAAGCCACAACCCATTCTTTCCTCAAAGCTATACTGTCCGCTTGTTTTAGCCGTATTCTCAATAGCTTTAAACATCGGCATAGGACCGCAGGTGAAGAAATAAGAATAATCCAATTCCTTAAGCACATCGGTGACAAAACCTTTCGTACCGAAGCTTCCGTCTGCAGTAGTTACGTAAACGTCTGCGCCAAGCGCCTCAAACTCTTCTTTATAAAAAACGTCGACTTTTGAGTTAAACCCAAGTATCACCTGAGCTTTAATACCTTTTTCAGCAAGTTCTCTGCAAACTCCATACATAGGAGGTACACCAACACCGCCGCCGATAAGCACAGGCTTATCCCCTGAAAATGAAGTATCAAAGCCATTACCAAGTCCATTTAAAATATCAAGACTCTCCCCTGCCTTCATTTGAGCCATCTGCTCAGTACCTGTTCCCACAATCTTATAAATTATGGTTATGGTATTTTCATCATAATCACATACCGAAATAGGACGGCGAAGGTATTTACCACTTAACTTTATATTAATAAACTGTCCGGGCTTAGTTAGAGAAGAGGTATCCCCCTCTATAACCATTTTCATTATATCTTTTGCAATACTTTCATTGCTAAGAATTTTTACAATATGCTGTTTCATTTTATCCTCACGCATCAATAGTAGATATAGTAAGTGTTGTTTCCTCAAGTACATCAAGAAGTACCTTAACGGTATCAAGTGCTGTGAATATAGTAACGTTGTTTTCGGTAGCCAACTTTCTGATTTCCACACCGTCGCTTGTTACACCCTGAGAAGCAATATCTTTGGTATTTATAACATAAGCAATATGTCCCTGACGGATAGCGTTGGGGATTTCCTCGCTGTTTTCATTTATCTTAGCAAGAACATGAGTCCGAATTCCGTTTTCCTTAAGGAAATCAGCGGTACCCTTTGTTGCCTCGATATTAAAGCCAAGCTCATAGAAACGGCGGATAAGAGGAAGTGCCTCTTCTTTATCCTTATCAGCAATAGTAGCAAATACAGTACCGTAATTCTGAAGTTTCATTCCGCTTGCCTGTAAAGCCTTATACAGAGCACGATTAAGCTTATCATCATAACCTATTGCTTCACCTGTAGACTTCATCTCAGGAGAAAGATAAGCATCCAGTCCTCTGAGCTTATTAAATGAGAATACAGGAACCTTTACGTACCAGCGTTTCTTTTCTTCGGGATAAAGGTCGAATATTCCAAGTTCCTTAAGACTCTTACCGAGAATAACCTCGGTAGCAATATCAGCAAGACTATAGCCTGTAGACTTAGAAAGGAACGGAACGGTACGGGAAGAACGGGGATTAACCTCAATGATATATACATCATCATTGTCATCAACAATAAACTGAATATTGTAAAGACCTACAATACCGATTCCAACACCAAGCTTTTTAGCATACTGCAAAATAGTACCCTTTACCTTATCGGAAATACTAAAGGTTGGATATACGCTTATAGAGTCACCTGAATGTATACCTGTTCTTTCAACAAGCTCCATAATACCGGGTACAAATACGTTTCTGCCGTCACAGATAGCGTCAACCTCTACCTCTTTACCCTGAATGTACTTATCAACAAGTACAGGCTTATCCTCGTCAATTTCAACCGCAGTCTTAAGATAGTGTTTAAGCTGTTCTTCATTAGCAACAATCTGCATAGCTCTTCCGCCAAGCACAAAGCTGGGGCGAACAAGCACAGGATAACCGATAGAAGCAGCAGCCTGTAAACCTGCCTCAATACTGGTAACAGCCTTACCCTTAGGCTGAGGAATATTAAGCTCGGTAAGAAGCTTTTCAAAGCTGTCACGGTTTTCTGCTCTTTCAATAGCCTCACAGTCGGTACCGATAATCCTTACTCCCCTCTTCATAAGAGGTTCAGCAAGGTTAATTGCAGTCTGACCACCCAGAGAAGCAACAACACCCTCGGGCTTTTCAAACTCAATTATATTCATAACATCTTCGGGAGTGAGAGGCTCAAAATAGAGCTTATCTGCAGTTGTATAGTCGGTAGAAACAGTTTCGGGGTTATTGTTAATAATAATTGCTTCATAACCTGAATTTTTGATTGTAGAAACAGCATGAACTGTAGAATAGTCAAATTCTACACCCTGACCGATACGGATAGGTCCAGCACCAAGAACAACAATCTTTTTCTTGTTAGTAAGCACAGAAGCATTCTCACCTGTGTAGGAAGAATAGAAATAAGGGATATATGCACCTGTATGACAGGTATCAACCATTTTAAATACAGGGAAAAGATTATTTTCTTTTCTGAATTTATAAACATCAAGCTCGTCGCATCTCCACATTCTTGCTGTGTATTTATCGGAGAAGCCCATCTTTTTAGCAGCTTTCAGTACCTCAAGGTCAAATGGATGAGCCTTAAGATTTTCTTCCATATCAATTATGTTTTTAATAGCCTCAAGGAAGAATGAAGTAATTTTTGTTATTTCGTGAATTTCTTCAACCGTTGCACCTCTGTAAAGAAGCTCTGCAATAGCGAAAATGTTATCATCTCTGAACTCAGCAATATACTCTTTGAGCTGTTCATCAGTCATATCATCAAACTTGTGATGATAAAGGTGATTAACTCCGACTTCTAATGAACGGATACCCTTAAGCAGACATTCTTCAAGGTTACTGCCTATTCCCATAACCTCGCCTGTTGCCTTCATCTGTGTACCAAGGCAATTTGAAGCATTTGTGAATTTATCAAATGGGAAACGAGGAAGCTTTGCAATTACATAATCAAGCTGTGGCTCAAAAGCTGCAGTGGTATTGGCAATCTTAATCTCTTCAAGAGCCATACCTAGAGCAATTTTTGCGGTTACTCTTGCTATAGGATAACCCGAAGCCTTAGAAGCAAGAGCAGAAGAACGGGAAACTCTGGGGTTAACTTCTATAAGATAATATTCACTGCTGTTAGGATTCAGAGCAAACTGAACATTACAACCACCCTCAATCTTAAGTTCTTTAATAAGCTTAATAGCAGAATCGTTAAGCATTTTAAGGTCGTGGTCATTAAGAGTCATAATAGGAGCTACAACCAAGGAGTCACCAGTATGAACACCAACAGGGTCAATATTTTCCATACCGCAAATGGTAATAGCGTGGTCGTTAGAGTCACGCATAACCTCAAACTCTATTTCCTTATAGCCCTTAACACTCTTTTCAATAAGCACCTGATGAACAGGAGAAAGCTTGAAAGCATTAAGACCGATTTCAATAAGTTCTTCTTCATTATAAGCGAAACCGCCGCCTGTACCGCCTAAAGTAAATGCAGGACGAAGAACTACAGGATAACCTATTCTCTCAGCAGCAATCTTTGCTTCGTCAAGACTATAAGTGATTTCAGAGGGAATAGTAGGCTCACCAATGGACTGACAAAGCTCCTTAAACAGCTCTCTGTCCTCTGCCCTTTCAATACTCTCTGAAGAGGTACCGAGAAGCTCAACACCGCACTCCTTGAGAATTCCTTTCTTCTCGAGTTGCATAGCGATATTAAGTCCTGTCTGTCCGCCTATACCGGGAACTATAGCATCAGGACGCTCATAACGGAGAATCTTTGCAATATATTCAAGGGTTAAAGGCTCCATATAAACCTTATCAGCAATTGTAGTATCGGTCATTATTGTAGCAGGGTTAGAGTTACAGAGTATAACCTCATAGCCCTCCTCTTTAAGTGCAAGACAGGCCTGAGTTCCTGCATAGTCAAATTCAGCAGCCTGACCTATAACAATAGGACCTGAGCCGATAATAAGTACCTTTTTAATGTCTGTTCTTTTTGCCATTTTCATATTCCTCCGTATATATTAAATATCTTTATATGCTATTTTACCACCGCAAAATGTAAGCTTGCATTTACCGTAAACCTCTTCATCAAGGAAAGGAGTAGCTTTTCCTTTTGATAAAAACTCATCAGGGTTGATTCTATATTTTTCATTTAAATCAAAAACAGTTATATCCGCTCTTTCACCTGTTTTAATTTCAGTGCCGATACCAAAACGCTGTCTTGCTCTTGTGTTTAACAGCTCAATGAGTTTTTCAAGAGTAATAATTCCTGTTTTAACAAGCTTTGTATAACTCACAGCAAAGGCTGTTTCAATTCCTACAACACCCATAAGACTATCCTTTAGTCCTTTTGATTTTTCTTCCTGACTATGAGGTGCATGGTCGGTAGCAATCATATCTATGGTGCCGTCCTTTATACCCTCAATGAGAGCAAGTCGGTCTTCTTCACTCCTGATAGGCGGATTCATTTTAAATCTGCCCTCATCTTTAAGCATCATATCGTTCATGGTAAGATAATGCGGTCCCGTTTCACAGGTAATATCCACACCCTGAGCCTTTGCCTGTCTTATAAGTTCAACGCTTTCCTTTGTTGAAATATGACACACGTGGTATTTACAGCCTGTTTTTTTAACAAGCTCAATATCTCTTTTAATCGGTCCCCATTCACTTTCACTGCAAATGCCCTTGTGACCGTTAATTCTTGCATATTCACCGTCGTGTATATATCCGCCGTTCAGCAAGGAATTATCTTCACAGTGCGCTGAAATAATTTTATCAAGTTTCTTCGCAGTAGTCATAGCAGAGAGCATCATAGCTTCGCTTTGCACACCCTTGCCGTCGTCAGAAAAGCCAACGGCAAATTTACTCATACCGCACATATCAGACAGTTCTTCACCCGCCTGACCTTTAGTAATGGTAGCAAAGGGGTACACATTTATAACGGCATCCTTGTCTATAATATCAAGCTGAGCCTTAAGGTTTTCTAAGCTATCGGGACAGGGCTTTAAATTAGGCATACTGCAAACAGAGGTGTAGCCCCCCCTTGCACAAGCTTTAGAACCACTTTCAATAGTTTCCTTATAAAAAAATCCCGGTTGTCGAAGATGAACGTGAACATCAACGAAACCAGGAAAAACAGTAAGTCCTGTGCAATCAATAATTTCAGCGGATGAAGAAAAAAGAGAAAAGCCGACAGCCTGAATAACGCCGTCAGAGATAATGAGGTCTTGTATTTTAAAAGTGCCGTCCATATAAACTTTTGCATTTTTAAGCAGCATTGACATAAAACAAGAACCCTCCTTACAAAAAAACAACCCCGCCATACCGGCAAGGAAACACGCCAAAGCACATAGCTTTAATATCGACCTGCCGGCATAAGCCGAATCGGTTTTTTCATCTAAGATATAATATCATATCATAAAAGGATTGTCAAGAAAAAACATCATCATTACTAATAATATTAGTAATTTCTTTTTTATCTTGCAACTTATAAGTATATGTAATATAATAAATTTACACTTTTACAGTGTTTTATTTTTATGTTTGGGTAAAATATATATGAGGTTACATTATGACATTTTGGATTATACTGTTAATACTTGCATTATTCATTATAATTGCTTTGCTTTGTCCTCTGCCTTTTTCCATTAATATAGATTACTGCGAAAAGCCTTGCGTCAGTATTAAAATACTGAGCAAAAAGGTGCTTCCTGCAAAACAGCATACAAAACCAACAGCAAAATTAGAATTTAAAGAAATGCTTTGCATACTGTTTGAGGAAAAAAGCAAGGTATGGAGTACACTGAAATTCATTATCAGAAAAACTGTTATAAAAAATTTAAATTTAAATGTTACGGTTGCCGGTGAGGATGCCGCACAAACAGCAATAGCCTATGGTTCTGTATGCTCACTTCTCTACCCCGCCGTAGCTTTTTTAAAGGGGATTACCACCGTTAAAAAAGATAACATCACTTTACTGTGTGATTTTGAAAAAACTTCACCTCAAATCAGCTTTTTCTTACAGGGGAAAATAAGCTATATTTATCTTTTAACCGCTGTTTTCAAAATACTGTCGGTTATTAAAAAAATTGTAAAGGAAGTAAAAAACAATGAACAAAATAGCTGATATAATTTCTGCTGCTGCCGACAAGGCAAATGTTGCATTAAAGGAAAATTCTGTACTGGGCGACCCGATTACTATTGACGGCATAATGATAATTCCCGTATACAAGCTTTCCTTCGGTTTCGGCGGAGGTGGATTGGACGGTACAAAAAATAAAAATGCCGATAGTGTTGCAGGCGGTGCAGGTGCAGGCGTCACCAAAAAGCCTGTATCCTATATAACCATACAAAATGGTGAGGTTTCAATACTTTATGCTGATGATACCACTAAGCAGGACTTTATCAGCAAGATACTTTCTACTATAGCAAAATTAAGGAGCAAATAATTATGAAAAGCCAATTTATAAAAAATACTACATTATCAGCCCTTTTCGCCGCAATAATTTTTGTAGCTACGTTTTTTGTAGCAATTCCCTTGCCTACAGGATATGCTAACCTTGGTGATTGTTTTGTCATTCTTGCAGGTATTATATTAGGGCCTTACGGTGTTGCCGCTGCTGCAATAGGAAGCTGTTTGTGTGACATAATTACCGGAGCTTTTATTATATATGCTCCTGCAACCTTTATTATAAAGGGTATTATGGCAGTTTTGTCTTACATATTATTGAAAAGGAAATACACACTTATCCGTCATATAATAGCGGCTACGCTTTGTGAAATAATAATGGTATGCGGTTATTTTCTTTATGAATTCTTTATTATCGGTATCGGCTCTGCTGCAATAGCATCGGTTGCAGGCAACTGTGTTCAAGGCTTTGTAGGTATTGTTGCTTCGGTAATTTTATACACTTTACTTTCTAAAACAGGGGTTTTAAAACAAATCAAATTATGAGTCTTACAAATAAACCAAAATACATAAAAGAGCCTACAGATTTACAGTGCGGTCAGGCAGTACTTGCTATGCTAACCGACAAAACAGTTGAGGAAATTATTAAAGAATGTGGCACAGACCGAGAAACCACCCTTTCACAAATGAAGGCTGTACTTACCCTTAATGGCATTGACTTTATTAACGAAAGAAAAGAGGCAAAAAATAAAAGCGATTTGCCAGAAGTTGCCATGCTCAGTCTGGAAACCCCTCGTTGTTGGCATTGGTCACTTTATTTTGATGGAACTTTCTATGACCCTGAGCACGGCGTATTAAAGGATTTTCCAAACAGTAACAGAAAATTCTACTGGGAAATAAAAAAAATCGGTTGAACAAAATGTTCAACCGATTATTTTATTTTTTAAAATTCTTTACATAATCTTCAATTTCATCCCAAAATCTGTAAGCAATAACCTGCATTCCATAATCACTTGGATGATTGAATTTACCGTGAGTTTCCTCTAAGACACGCATATCTTCAAGGTTTACAAAGGGGTCGTTATACTTCTTGGCAACAACCTCTTTTTCGGCATCAAGAACGGGGCGAATATAAAATCCCTGAGAATGCATAACAAATACATCTCTGCCGTCAACAAGGAAATTACGAAGATTTTCATAAGCCTGACCAAATGTTTTAGGTGGATTTTCGGTTGTATCATACTCCTTATTTACATTAGCTCCGAAAAACATAATAATAACGTCGGGCTTAAATTCCTTAGCACCCATATAATAATTTTCGGGCTCACGTGTATAAAACTCTCTCTCATAGTTAGCAACCTGAAGAATACTAAAGGCAGCATCGGGATGGATTTCCTTTATTTTAGCCTGAACAAGATGAACATAGTCCTTTTCTATGCTACTGGCAGCCATACCGCAATCGTTGGTCCAACCCATTTCGGGCTTTGGAGCATGTTTGGTGATAGAGTTTCCAACATAAAGCACCTTAATGCCCTCGCCTTTGTCAAACTCATAATAATCAAAAGTATTTTGATTTTTTGAGGATACTATGTTTTCCTGTAAATCTTTCATTTTCATTCTCCTTTAGTTGCCAATATCATTTCTGCCTCATCAGCACTTAAATACCCGTACTCTACCATACTGTCAAGCACCTGTTTTTGTCGCTGATAAGTCAGAGGCGTATTATTTTTAGGTGAGTATACCGAGGGAGCGTTAGGAACCCCTGCAAGTATCGTTGCCTGACTGTCACTAAGTTCAATAGGCTCTACACCATAATATCCCATCGCCGCATCATAAATATTATAATATCCGCTTCCAAAAAATATGTTATTTACATACAGCTCAAAGATTTCGTCTTTATTATAATGCTTCTCAATATCAAATGCAACAAACATTTCCGCAACTTTTCTTTTCAATGTCTTTTTTTGAGAAAAGTACATATTCTTTGCAACCTGCTGTGTTATTGTGCTTCCGCCCTCTGAATATTCTCCATCTTTAAGGTTAGTAATAACCGCCCTAAATGTAGAAACAATACTCACAGCACCATGAGTATAAAAATTGTGGTCCTCGGCAGCAATAACAGCATCAATATATATCTTAGGTAATTGGTCTTTTTTGACAAAGTTTTCCTGTGAGGTTATCTCTTCAACCTTTTCCTGAAGCGGAACCTCGGAAATCACTTTTTTATATTCCTTATAACCTATTACGGCGTAATAAGTGCAAAAGCTAATTACAAAAAGAATTATCAGAGCCAAAACGGTTGCGATTATTTTACGTATCAGTTTTTTCATCTTAGTATTTACGGATAGAAAGTGTTCCGTCGTCCTCTCCTTTTTCAATTCTTTTTATTACTACATCATAGCTTATACCACTATCTGTATTTACCGTAACCTTATCACCTATACTTCTGCCAAAAAGAGCCTTTCCAATTGGTGATTCCTTACTAACAATATTAGACAGTGCATCATGACGTACGGTAGTAACTATCATTACAGTTTCTTCCTCATCATCTTCTTCTATATAATAAGTAACCTTATCATATAGCCCAACCTCATTTTCCAAGGAAGTATCCTCAATAATTACAGCCGTTTTAATCATATTACGAAGAAAACGGATTCTGCTTTCGTTTTTTCCTCTCTCCTGCTTTGCTGCTTTGTATTCGAAATTTTCACTTAAATCTCCGTGGCTTCTTGCAAATTTAACCTCTTCTAATATTTTAGGACGAAGAACACCAATACGGTACTCCATTTCCTCCTGCATTTTTTCAATATCTTTTTTAGTTAGTTCATTGTTCATTCAGAAAACCTCTGATAGAATATTTTTTGTTAAAAATTAGCATCACAAATAATTTCACCAAGAGGTACATTTTTTATACCCTTGTATTCAAACAGTTCACTCAGAGTCACAAAACGATAGCCTCTCTCGTACAGAGATTTGCAAACCTCTTCAATACAGGCACCGGTAGGATTCGCCCAACCGTGACAAAGCACTATAGCTCCGTCATAAGCATTATTAAGTATCGTTGACTTAACCGACTCATCGGTAGATAGTGAATCATAATCCTTGGTGGAAATAGTTTTAGAGCAGTGAATTATAGGCATTTTGAGTTCCCTTGAAACCTCAAAACCTTTATCATCTATATCAAGATAGCCGGGACGAATATATTTCATAGTCACCCCAAGCTTTTCCTCTACAACCTTATTAAGACTGATTATTTCCTCAGTAATCTCTTTTTTACTCAGTTTTGTAAGATAAGGATGTGAGTAAGTATGATTACCAAGCTCAAAGCCACACTCCAAGGCATAATAAAGAAGTGATGTGCCGTTTTTCTCCAAAGCGGTACCCTGCACAAAAAATGTGCCTGCACCTTCATACTTATTTATAGCATCAATAATTGCAACAGTATTGTTGTTGGAGGGTGTACTGTAGGACGGCGCATCGTCAAATGTAAGGGCTATAAGTTTAAAATCTTCAGGGTGATTTCTCCATTCTGCATTCATAATTTTATCCTTCTTTTCCTGCTTTTCTTTTTCAATCTGTTCCATATACTCGCTATAGGTCATAGCTGAGGAAACATTACTAACAGGCTTTTTCGAAGCTTCTTTTTCTTCTTTACAACCGGTGAAAGAAAACACAATAGCAATCACCATTAGAAAAACCATTATTCTTTTCATTATCACACCACCATAACCGCAACACCGTCAGGAATTGCAACAATTTCAGCATTTTCTTTATTCACAATTTCCTTTGCCTTTTTGATTGCTTCATCAATAGAATGAGCAGGTAACATGTGCATCTTCTCAATAATATCATCAGGCATATTTGATACATAAATAACCGTTGCTTTAAGCAAAATTCTGATAAGTATCTGAGATTGCCATTGGTCAGGTAAAGTGTCACCGCGTTTTCGTCCCAAAAAGATTTCCATAGTTTTATTTATGTCGGTTTCACTTGATAGCTGATGATAGAAATGGTCCCCTCCTGTTCCGTCATTGGAGGCGGCAAGCATTATTATTACTCCGCCATCGTTAACAGTAGCCTCTGCCGCAGTCATACCCTTTACAGCCTGATATATATTCTGGTCTAAGGGATAACCACCGTTTGTAGAAATAACTATATCAGCAGGAACAGCATTTACAGCACAAAGCGAGGAAAGAAAATCCGTACCTTTTTTATGAGCCGCCTCAACATCCCCTGCCACAGCATATATAACCTCTTTTTTATCGTTTAAAATAACATTTACTATATAAGCAAGCTTTGCTTTTTTTGCCGCCCACAGCATATCGTTATGTATAGGATTATTTTCAAGATTACCCGTTCTTGAATATGGGCTGTCAATAAACTCACTGCAATGATTTCCCATTACCGTCTGTCTGCCTGCAATACCGGGAAGAACGCTCTTTCTTCCCCCTGAAAATCCGGCAAAAAAGTGAGGTTCAATAAAACCCTCGGCAATAAGCAAATCAGCTTCACAGGCAATTTTATTAATTTCACAGGCACTTCCCGACGGAAGCGTACCAATATTAACAAGCATTTCATTATCTAAGCAGTCGTGAATATAAATATTCTCACTGTTTACAATATCCTCACCGAATTTATCAATTAATTCTTCTCTTGTGGTTCCTCTGTGACAGCCTGTAGCAATAAGTATAGTGATTTTTGCCGTTTTATTCACGCTTCTGATTTCCCTTAGTACAGGAGGAATTATAACTTTGCTGGGTACAGGTCTGGTATGGTCACTTGCAATTATAACAATGTTCTTTTTATCTTTGGCAAGAATACAAAGACGCTCACTTCCCACAGGATTTACCATAGCAGATAAAACAAGCTCCTGTTCACTAAGCTCAGGTACATATTCGTTAATATTCGATTCAAGCACTGCTGAAAGTTTTTCACTGATAAAATCATATTCTATTTTTTCTTTACCGTAAGGAAAAGACACCTTCACAAAATCACCTCATTAAAATTTATGGAACGATATTTTTTATTATCGGTATTTTTTTAAGAACAAAGGTTATAAGGAGAGCTATCAGATAAATAAAAACAGGAGCAGTCATTCTCCACACTGCACCGAAAAAGGTTTCAGGAAGTATAGAATTAAAAAACCTTATGATAATCATATGAATAAGATAAACACCAAAGCTACATCCTGATATTTTAGATAATACCTCTTTTTTATCTCTGAGAAAATTAACCGGCTTCATATATCTTAACATAACAAATACCGCAACAGCCAAAAAGACCGAATAATATTCAGTATAACTGAAAAACATTTTATTAATTACTCCATCACCAACCGACAGAATAACCGTCATGGTATATCTTAAAACTGCACCGAATATACCAAACCCATAAATAACAAGTCGTTGCTTACGGCTTAGTTCTTCTGTGGAAAACAAATAACCCAGAATAACAAAAAGCAGGTATCCGGCTGACATAGGCATATTAAGGTTTGTATTCCAGCTAAGCCCAATATATTTAAAAACAGGAGGCAAAAGCGAAGTCAGAAGAAAAGTGCTACCTGCAAGATACCACAAAATCCTCCTATGATTTTTAAGCAGGGATAATACAGGTAAAGCAAGATACACAGAAAACAGTGGTATAAAAAACCAATATACATTCTCAACAGAGGTTAAAAAACAACGACTGATAAACTGACCAAAACCGATTTCAAAAGGATTTATCCCCTTTAACACAGCGTTTATCAGAGTCCAGAAAACAAAAGGAATAACCGTACGCAAAAAACGCTTTTTGAAAAACTGTGAGGTTGTATAACGTGACCTGTATTCCATTAAGGTCGCACCTGTCAGCATAAAGAAAACAGGAACAGGCCAGTAAAGGAACACTTCAATAAATAAAGCCTGATACCACCCAAGAGTATTAGAGTAGATATGTGCCGTACCGTTGCAGTGCAAGAACACCACACTCAAGGTAGCAAGTATATTGAGTACATCAAAATAAAGCACTCTTGATTTGTCCGTATTAACTGTATTTAAATTTGTCACAGAAGACCCCTCAAAATGTTTTTTGTTATTATAACATAAAGATAAAAATAAATCAATGTGTAGCGAAAAGAAATGATGCATCGCTACGCGATATGATGCATTTGCTTCGCAAATATGATGTTACTCATTTCACTCGCAATGATGCGATGTTTGCTAAGAAAATTAGCGTAAGCGTCATCATTTGCCGAAAGGCAAACATCATTGAAAAAACCTCTTTACTTTCGTAAAGAGGTTTTTTCTGGAGGCACCACCCGGATTTGAACCGGGGCATAAAGGTTTTGCAGACCTCTGCCTTACCGCTTGGCTATGGTGCCGTGTCAACGCTGACAATTATATCACAGCAAATTTCCTTTGTCAAGAATTATTTATAAATAATTTTATGCTTATTATCTCCTTATTATTCCTGCATAACTTTAATTATTATTAAATCTTTTTGTACTCGATTGATTTTTACTTTACATTATAATATAATTCATTTGAGGTATGAGATATGAAATACACAACTTTAAACGAACATTTACGACAAAAATTCGGTTGCAAGGTTTATAAGCTGTCTTTGGATGGTGGTTTTACCTGTCCCAACCGTGACGGTACTATTGGTACAGGCGGCTGTATATTCTGTTCAGGCAGCGGTGAATTTGCCGAAAAAAGCTGCGACAGTGTAAGCGAACAGCTCATAAAAGCAAAAGCACGTGTAGAAAGCAAAAACAAGAACGGTAAATACATTGCTTACTTTCAAGCCTTTACCAATACTTATGGAAATGTAGAACAGCTTCGAAAACTTTTTTACGAAGCCATTAAACCTGACTATATCGTAGGTCTTTCTATCGGCACCCGTCCCGACTGTTTAGAAACCGAAAAAATCGAATTACTTAAAGAAATCAACAAAATAAAGCCCGTAACTATTGAGCTTGGACTTCAGACAATTCACGATTCCACTGCTCAGTACATTAACAGAGGCTATAAAAGCGAAGTATACATTGATGCTGTACGACGGCTTAAAGAGGCAGGTATTGAAACGGTAACCCATATTATTATAGGTCTTCCCTTTGAAAACAAGGATATGATTAAGGAAACCGTCAGACAGGTTGTTAATGCAGGTACAGACGGAATCAAATTTCATTCACTTTATGTTATTGAGGGCACTGCACTTGCCAACGAATACAGGCAAGGAAAATTCAAAACGATAGAAATGGAGGAATATGCTCAAATCCTAAAGGAGTGTATTGCTCTTCTTAACGAAAATATTGTTGTTCACAGAATCACAGGTGACGGAGCAAAAAAAGACCTTATAGCTCCCCTATGGTCAGCCGATAAGAAAAAGGTTCTTAACTATCTTAATAAATACTTAGGAGAATAACTATGAACTACACAAAAAAACTTACACAAAAATATGAAACCGATGTTTTTATTGTCGGTGGCGGTGCCGCAGGTGTTGCAGCAGCCGTTGCCTGTGCAAGACAGGGCAAAAAGGTTTTCCTTGCAGAATCTACAGGTTGCTTCGGTGGTCTTGGCACTTCGGGTATGGTCCCTGCCTTTGCACCCTTTGATGACGGTGTAAACATACTTGCTGACGGTATTGGAATGGAAATAAGAAAAAATGTTTCAAAGCATAAGCCACTTAACTCCTACTGGACGGTTATAAATGCTGAAGAGCTTAAAAGAGAATACGACAGAATAATCACACAGGCAGGAGTAGAATTTTCTTTTTTCACAACACTTTATGATGTTACCGTAAAGGATAATCAAATAGAAAATGTCATACTCGGTTCAAAAAGCGGTTTATTCTCTGTTAAAGCTAAAATTTACATTGACGCCTCAGGTGACGGAGATATGTGTTATTTTGGCGGTGGAGAATATGAAATGGGTGATGAAAACGGAGAGGTTATGCCTCAAACCCTTTGCAGTCTTTGGATAAACACCGACAGAAGCCGTGTTAAATATGCACCAAATCATTTTGTAGAACAAGCTTATAAGGATGGCGTACTATCCAACGAAGACCGTCATATACCCGGTTTTTTCTATGATATAAAGGGTATCGGCAGAGGAAACATCGGTCACACCTTTGGCATAAACCCTGTTGACGAAGCCTCTCTTACCAAGGCAATGCTTGAAGGCAGAAGAATGATGGTAGAATACGATAAATATTTTAAAACATATTTTGAAGGCTATGAGGATATGGAGCTTGTTTCCACAGCAAGTATTCTCGGAGTTCGTGAATCAAGGCGTATTAAATGCGACTACACACTTTCCGTTGATGATTTTATAAACAGAAGTACCTTTGAGGATGAAATCGGCAGATATTGCTATCCTATTGACATTCATGTTAAAAACACCAATAAAAAAGAATTTGAACGCTTTGAAAAAGAATACAATGAAACCTTTAAATACAAACAGGGTGAATCCTACGGTATTCCCTACAGAAGTCTTATTCCTGTTTCCTTTTCCAATGTTCTGGTAGTCGGCAGATGTATGGGCACCGACCAGAAAATGCAGGCATCCATTCGTGTAATGCCGGGTTGCTTTATTACAGGTCAGGCAGCAGGTGTTGCAGCAGCACTATCCTGTGACACCCTTGATACAAGAAAAATAAACATCAAGGATTTACAGTACAGGCTTAAAAAGTTAGGTGCTTATCTGCCTAATTCCTAACATTTTGAACAATTTTTTTAATATTTTCTCAAGTTTACAGTACGAAACGAAGAATATAAATCTCCCTGTTGACAAGAAGTACTACTTTAAATATAATATTAATAATATACTTTTTGTTTTGAAAGGAAGGAAATTATGGCATTTTATTTTGAAGAAGTATCTCATACCTTTAACGAATACCTTTTAGTTCCCGGTTATTCTTCGGAGCATTGTATTCCTGCTAATGTCAGCTTAAAGACTCCCCTTGTTAAGTTTAAAAAGGGTGAAGAACCTGCAATTACAATGAACATTCCTCTTGTAAGTGCTATTATGCAGTCTGTATCGGGCGAACGCCTTGCAGTTGCTCTTGCAAAAGAGGGCGGTGTTTCCTTTATATACGGTTCTCAGTCTATTGAAGACGAAGCCGCTATGGTAGCACGTGCAAAGAATTACAAGGCCGGCTTTGTTGTAAGCGATTCCAATATTACTCCCGATGCTACTCTTGCTGATATAATTGCACTAAAGGAAGCTACAGGTCATTCCACCGTTGCCGTTACCGATGACGGTACCTGCTGTGGTAAACTTCTCGGTATTGTTACAGGCAGAGATTACCGTGTAAGCCGTATGGACAAGGCTACAAAGGTCAGCGAATTTATGACTCCCTTTGATAAGCTTATCTGTGGCGAAGAGAACACAACACTTAAGCAGGCAAATGACATTATATGGGATAACAAGCTCAATTCCCTTCCTATTATAACCAAAGACGGACACCTTAAATATATGGTATTCCGCAAGGACTATGATACTCATAAAGAAAATGTCAATGAGCTTCTTGATAAGGAAAAAAGATATATTGTTGGTGCAGGTATCAATACAAGAGATTATGAGGAAAGAATTCCTGCTCTTATCAATGCAGGTGTAGACGTTCTCTGTATCGACTCCTCCGAAGGCTTTAGCGAATGGCAAAAACGCACCATTGCTTATGTAAGAGAAAAATACGGCGACACCGTTAAAATCGGTGCAGGTAACGTAGTTGACCGTGAGGGCTTTATGTTCCTTGCTGAGTGCGGTGCCGACTTTATTAAGGTTGGTATCGGTGGCGGCTCTATCTGTATCACCCGTGAAACAAAGGGTATAGGCAGAGGACAGGCTACTGCTCTTATTGATGTATGTAAGGCAAGAGATGAATATTTTGAAAAGACAGGCGTATATGTTCCTGTTTGTTCCGACGGCGGTATTGTTCACGACCACCATATGACACTTGCTCTTGCAATGGGTGCTGACTTCCTTATGCTTGGACGTTATTTTGCACGTTTTGATGAAAGTCCCACAAACAAGGTTAACATCGGCGGTAACTACTTCAAAGAGTATTGGGGCGAAGGCAGTAACAGAGCGAGAAACTGGATGCGTTACGACCTTGGCGGTGACAAGAAGTTATCCTTTGAAGAGGGTGTTGACTCCTATGTTCCCTATGCAGGTACTCTTAAGGACAACGTAAATCTTTCACTTATGAAGGTTAAATCCACTATGTGTAACTGCGGCGCTCTTTCCATTCCCGAGCTTCAGCAAAAGGCTAAGCTTACCCTCGTTTCTGCAACAAGTATTGTTGAGGGCGGTGCACACGACGTTATTCAAAAGGATACCACAACAAATAAAATTAAATAATTTATTTTAATAAGCATAAAAAATCGAACTTTGGCACAAAAGTTCGATTTTTTTATATTTTGTATAAATTTCTATTGACAAAACTATACGTTTAGTGTGATAATATATTATAAGTAATTATATATTGGAGTTTTACTATGCGTGTTATTACCGGTTCTGCCAGAGGGACAAGACTTCTTACCCTCAGCGGACAGGAAATCAGACCCACCACCGAAAAGGTTAAGGAGGCTGTTTTCAGTTCTATTCAGTTTGAGCTTGAAAATGCTACTGTGCTTGACCTTTTTGCAGGAAGCGGACAAATGGGTATTGAAGCATTAAGCCGAGGGGCTCTGTCAGCAGTATTTTGTGACAATTCAAAGGAAGCTTTTGAAATCATAAACACTAACCTTGAGAATACAAAGCTCAAAGATAAAGCTAAGGTGCTGAAAACCGACTTTACCTCCCTTTTAAATGTTTCGGGAGAAAGGTTTGATATATGCTTTTTAGACCCGCCTTATTATAAGAACTATTACGAAACCGCCCTTAATGCTCTTCCGAAAATTATGAAGCCTTACGGTAAGGTTATCTGTGAGCATCCAAGAGATGTAGAGCTAAATAATAGCTATGGAAAATTAATAAAACAAAAGGAATATCGTTTTTCCAATATAATTATTTCTAAATACTGTCTTGAGGAGGGTGAAGATGAAATCTAAAACCGCTATTTATCCGGGTAGCTTTGACCCCATCACCCTTGGTCATTTAGACATTATTCATCGTGCCGCTAAGCTTTTTGACAGGCTTATTGTGGTAGTGATGGTTAATCCTGCAAAAAAATGCGCTTTCTCACCTGAAGAAAGAGTTGAGCTTATAAAAAAATGCACAACCGACCTTGATAATATTACCGTTGAATTCTCTGACGGACTTCTTGCCGATTATGCTAAAGAAAAGCAAGCGGGTGCAATTATAAAAGGTCTTCGTGCTCTTTCCGATTTTGAATATGAATTCCAGATGGCACTGACCAATTCAAAGCTTAATCCCGATGTGGAAACCCTGTTTCTTACCACCAAGGCAGAAAATATGTATTTAAGCTCAAGTATGGTAAGACAGATTGCTTCTATGGGCGGAGATGTCAGCGGCTTTGTCCCTGATATTATTCATAAACAAATAATTAATAGACTGAAAGGATAGATAAAAATGAATTTAGAAGAATTACTTGAACAGTTTGATGAGGTTCTTGAGGGCGGTATTAAAATGCCCGGCAAAAAGGTGCTTGTAGACATCGAAAAGTTAAGAGCTGTTATTGACGAAATCCGTCTTAACATTCCTAACGAAATTAAACAGGCACGAGGCATTGTTACCGACAGAGCAAACATTATCAGCAATGCAAAGCAGGAGGCTGACAGTCTTGTTCGTTCTGCTGAGGAACAGGCTAAGGCTAAGGTTGCTGAGCAGGAAATCACCCGTCTTGCACAGGAAAAGGCTCAGGAAATTATTGCAAATGCTCAGGCAAAAAGCCGTGAAATGCGTAAAGCTGCTCAGGACTTTGTTGATGACATTATGCGTAGAGCTGACGAAAATCTTACCGCTAACCTTGGCGAAGTAAGAAAAACCAGAGCTTCTCTTAAAGCTCAACCCCCTGTAAAAAAGGATTAAAAAAAGAGCCGTTTGGCTCTTTTTTTATGCTTTAAAGAAATATTCCTCTGCCGAGGCACATATAGCGTGATACACAGGCAGATGAAGTTCCTGCACCTTAAAGGTTTCGCACTCAGGAACAACAATACTTACATCCGAAAACTCTTTGAGTATTCCGCCTTTACCACCTGTGAGTCCTATAACCTTTATTCCCATTGCCTTTGCAAGCTTTACAGCCTCAGCAACATTTTTAGCATTACCTGATGTACTTATACCTAAAAGCACATCCCCCTCTTTACCAAGACCGAAAAGCTGTTGTGCAAACATAAGGTTAGGGTCAACATCATTTGCAAAAGCGGTGTTAAGTGCAACAAGGTCACTGAGTACCACTGTAGGTAAACCCTTTTGAAGTTTAGACAGAGTATCATCAGAAAGTGATGGTTCTCTGTTTTTCATTTCTGCTTTTTCCTCGTCACTCAATGGACGCATTTTGAGAAAGCCTTTCATAAGCTCACCTGCAATATGATAAGCATCACTGCAGCTTCCTCCGTTACCGCATATAAGAAGCTTGTTACCACTTTCAAAAGCCTTGATAATCATATCACAGGCTTTTTTTATATCAGCTTCACAGCATTTGAGATTTTCATATCTCTGAGTCAGAATTTCAATATGATTCATTTTTATTCCTCCATTTTTGAAAGTGCTATTGCAATAGCTGCATAGTCACCGATTTTTTCACCCAGCTTAGCAGGTAAGATTTTACAGCAATCTGAAGCAAGGGACAGCGTTTCATAACCAATAACCTTGTTCATTGAATCACGCAGTAAATCCTCACAGCGTGTAAAAATACTTCCTATAACAATTCTTTCAAGATTAAGTATATCTATCATAATTGACAGTCCCTCACCAAGCTTGGTGCCGCAAATATCGAAAACCTCAAGAGCCGCCTTGTCACCCTGCCTTGCCGCCAATGCAATATCCTTTGCCGAGGCAACACTATTAGCAGAATAATAAGAGGGTGTTATTCCCTTTTGTAAATATTCCTTAGCAACAGTATCGCCAAGCTGAGCAATACCTGCACCACTGCAAAAGCCCTCGAATGAGCCTCTTTTTCCATAACCTATGGGGCCAAAGGGTGAAAGCCTTATATGTCCAACCTCTCCCGCCATATCGGAAGTGCCGCTATACAGCTTTCCGTCAAGAATAAGTCCTGCACCAAGACCTGTACCAAAGGTCATAAAAGCCATATTGTTACTTCCCTTTCCCGAGCCGAATTTCCACTCAGCCAATGCACAAGCATTAGCGTCATTTTCCAAACTCACAGGACAATCAAAACGCTTCTTTATAATATCAACCGCATAAATCTCGTCCCATCCGGGAAGATTTGGTGGAGAAAGTATTACTCCCCTTTTAGAGCTTAAAGGACCGCCACAGGAAATACCGATAGAATCGGGTTTTCTTCCCCTTAGAAGCTTTTCGGCACTGTCGCACATCCTAAGAAGCATATCTTGGGGGGTTATAGAAAAATCAGTAGGATAACCCTCTTTATTTTCAATTGTTATTTCACCGTTTATATATGTACCTACCGATACGGCACATTTGGTTCCGCCTATATCAAAACCGACTAAAATCATTAAATTTTCACACCATCATCTCTGAGTTGTTTTTGAAGAATACTAACATCAATATCACAGCAGGGTTTATTTTCTTTAACGGAAATTGCAGCCGCTGTTCCTGCTGCCTGACCGGTTAGCACACAGGTACCCTGAATTCTTGTGCTTGAATGTGCAACATGGTCAACCGAAATACATCTTCCTGCAACAAGGAGATTATCTGTATTCTTTGGTAATAAACAGCGGTATGGTATATCATAATAATCTCCCTTAAGAGCACCGCCAACCGCTTTTTTCTTGCCCTGTGGGTCGTGAATATCTATGATATATGAACCCCCTGCAACAGTATCGGGGAATTTTTCGCAAAGAATAGCCTGACTGCCCTTAAGCACATATTTTCCTACAAGTCTACGGGTTTCTCTTACCCCCAGAGTATGAGAAGAAGCCTGAAGATATGAGTTTTCAAAACCGGGTATATAACGCTTAAGAAAATCGCAAAGGTACAGTATCTGCATCTGTGCTTCCTTTTCAGCCCTGCTCAGTTCTTTTGCATCTGTTCCGTCAACACCGATAACTCTGGACATATTAATAAGAGCAGATTTACCTCCCACTCCGTGCTTTACAAAAAGCACTCTACCCTGTGGCAAAGGAAGATATTCTCCGTTATCCTCAAAGCCAACCTTACCAAAGTAAGGAAGCTTCATTACCTCTTCTTTAGTAGTGCCTATATCAGCATAGGTAAGGGTTTTGTTTATATACTGCCCTGCAACCTCACAGTCAACATTTCCCATAGTAAACATTACCGAAACAGGCTGCATAAGACCATCACTTTTATATCCGCCGTAACTTTCGGTTTTGCCTTTTTCAAAATGAATTTTATCAAGGTCACCACTGTATAGTTCGTCGTAAACACCTTCCTCACTGCCCTTGACAAACTCTTCACCCACAAAATTAACAAGGTCGGCATCTCCTGTGGTATCTATGTATTTCTTAGCCTTTGCAACCTCAATACCGCTTTTTGTAGCAAGATAAATATGGCTTATATTTCTGCCGTCCCTCTCGGCACCGATAAGGGAAGCGTGAAACAGAATTTCCACACCTGCCTTAATCATTTTATCAAGAAGAACAAGTCTTAAAATCTCAGGAGCAACCTTTAATAAGAAATACCCTTCACCGCCGTACTCCTTACAAGTGCTTCTTGTATCTTCAACTATTTCCTCAACAATACCGCCAAAGGACTCACCTGTTCGCTTAGTTGTAGCATCAAGAGGTGAAACGTGACCGAGGGTGGCAAGACCGCCTAACATTCCGTCCCTTTCAATAAGCAGGGTTTTTGCCCCATTTCTTGCAGAAGCAAGTGCAGCACCGCAACCCGCAAGACCTCCTCCTACAACGATTACATCCGCTTCATAACTCAGTTGTGCTTTTGATAAAAAAACATATTCCATAATATATACTGCCTTTAACAAGATAAAACTATTTATTATATAATAAACCATATTTACTTATTAAGTCAAGACAATATAAAAATAATCCAAAAAAATGATAATTTTAATAACTTTGTTACAGTAAAATAGATGTTAGTCGTTACTTCCTAAATTTTTAAAAGATGTCGGTGAATGTCGCAAATTTACTCTGTATAATAGTATTTGTCTTAAGACAAAATCATTAAGGAGGTAATAATTATCAAAGAATTTAAAAAGGTCACCGATATGACCGAAGATGAGCTTTGCGACCACGACTTTTTAACATTTATATACAGCGGCAGGGATAAAATCCTTATTGCAAGGGTATGTGAGGAAATTAAGGACAGGGCAAAAAAGCTTGGCTGTCTTTCTAAGGTAAAGCTTCTCTTAAAGCTTTATAAGGAGGATAGCATTAAACAAAAAGCCTGTATCTGCTCTGATATGTATTTGGAAACGGACGAGGACACAAAGGTTAAATGCAATATTAATAATTTTGAAAGAATACTGAGAAACGACAGTCATTTCCATAATCTGCAGAAAAACGAAATGACAGGACTAAACGAAACAGTAAAGGACGGCAAGGTATGTATATGGACTGACGGTGACGACTGCAGTACCTATAGTTACATACAGGAAAACTACGGAATATATTCCCCGTCCATTTGCAACAACGCTCTTACAAATATATTTAACGAGAGAGCCTATCATCCCATTAAGGAAAGGATAGAGGGTATTATATGGGATAAAATTCCGAGAATAAAATATTTTCTTTCCTGTGTCCTCTTATGCGAGGACAATGAGTATACAAGAGAGGTCAGCCGACTTATCTTTGCAGGTGGTATACACAGGATTTACAGTCCCGGCTGTAAGTTCGACACCACCCCTGTGCTTATCGGCAGACAGGGTGAGGGAAAAAGCACCGTTGTCAGATGGCTGAGCTTGTGTGAAGACTATTACACCGATGTTTTCACCATTGAGGGCAAGGACGGTCTTGATTGTATCAGAGGTAAATGGATATGCGAATTCAGTGAGCTTCTTGCCGTTACAAAGGCAAAAGAGGTGGAAGCGGTCAAGGCATTTTTGTCAAGGCAGAGCGACTACTACAGAAAGGCTTATGAGCGAAACCCCACAAATGAAAAAAGGCAGTGCATATTTATAGGCACCACCAACCGAGAACAGTTTTTAACCGACAAAACAGGAAACCGCCGTTTCCTGCCTGTTAAGGTCAATTCAAAGGGAAAAGATATTTATGAAAACGAAAAATACATTAAAGAATATATTGAGCAGTGTTGGGCTGAAGCTTATAGTCTGTACCGAGAGGGTTTACTCTCCCCTGCACCCGATTACAGACTTGAAAAGGAAATAAAAGAAGCGCAGCTCAGCGCAACCGAGAACGATTATAGAATTGAAATGATAAAAAATTATCTTGAGGGCAGAAACAAAACCTGTGTACTTGCCCTGTGGCAAAACGCCCTTGGGGAAAAATACACAAAACCCACCCGAAAGGACAGCACCGAAATAGGTCTTATTATGCAACAAATGAAAGGTTGGGAAAGGGTGAATTATCCATTTTACATTGAAGGTTACGGCAATATCAGAGGGTGGATAAGGAAAAATCAATAACTATGTAGATATTATGTAGATATTATGTAGATATTATGTAGATATAAAAAAACCTTTATTTATAAGACTTTAGATAGATTTCTCTACATTCTCAACATAAAATAGAGAAACTTTTTATAAAATATATTTTTTTAAAAAAAGAAAAATAATAGAAAGTTTTAGAAAAGTATGTTGATGTTGTTTATGTTTAACGGCAAATATTCAATAATATTTACGGTTATTTTATAGAGGCTAATCAACCCTGAAAATCGAGATTGTTTTCATCCTTAAAGGCAATCACTTTTGCAGGCACACCGCCGACTATAGCGTTTGGTGGTACATCCTTTAATACAACTGCTCCTGCTGCTGCCAAACTATTCTTTCCCATAGTTATACCGCCAAGCACCTTTGCACCGCAAGTAACCGAAACATTATCCTCTAAAATGGGACTATGCTCACCTTTATAGCCTATTGTTACCTGCTGATAAATTCTACAGTTCTCCCCTATTTTTTCAGCACTGATAATGGTCGCAAAACCGTGTTGTATGTAAAGACCGCCACCAATATCTTTTGTATAGATATAAAGGCTTTCCATAGGTTTCCAAAGAAGTCTTGTTATAAGATAATGAATAATGGAACGGCGAGGATGTTTAAAGCGGTGAATTAAAAGATTTCTAAACTCCTTATAGTATGTCAAATACCAATTTAATGACTCGAAAAGTCCGAAGGTATTCCCGTTAATCTGATTCCACCTTGCAATATCTTTTATGATTAAATGTTTCTGTTTAGATGTGAGTAGGCACAAAAACACAAAAATAGTTCTTGGGTAGTTTACACACGCCAAAAGTCTTTTACCTAAGGTTGCCATTTATAATTTACACCTCAATTAATTGTTTTTCTTACCCTTACAAGATGAAGAAATAATATATTTAGGTCTTCCTTTAATTTCCTCAAAAATTCGGGCAACATAATAGCCAATAATACCAAGACTAATCATCATTATACTGCCTATGAATATGAGAATCAGTATAACTGTCGTCATACCTTCAAGAGCACGTCCCTGAATTTTATCAACAAAAGCCCAAACTCCAAACACAGCCGTAATAAAAAGCATTATAAATCCTAATACCGTAACTATTTGCATAGGTGCGGTTGTGTATGAAGAAATATTTGAAACAGCATATTTAATAAGCGAAATAAGCGACCACTTTGTTTTCCCCTCGCTTCTTTCATTAACATCAAACTCAACAGTTGCTTTTTTATAACCTACCCAAAAAGAAATTGCTCTGAAAAAACCTTTTCTTTCAGGGATTTTGTTTAATACATCAACAACCTTGCGGTCAAGAAGTTTAAAGTCCGATGCATTAGACATATCAAAACCTACAACCGAACTTATAAGTGAATAAAAACTCCTTGCAGCAAATCCGTGAACCTTATTTTCCTTACCTCTTGTACTCTTAACGCCCTCAACAATTTCAAATCCGTCCTGCCACAAACGATACATTTCAACTATTTTTTCGGGTGGATGTTGTAAATCGCAATCAATTACAACAACACAGTCCCCCGTTGCAGTTGCAAGACCTGCGGAAATTGCCGCCTCTTTTCCAAAGTTTCTTGAAAAATGAAGACCCGACACATTGCTTTCTTTTTCTGCCAATACTTTAATATTTTCATACGTTGCATCCGAAGAGCCATCATCAATGAAAATAATTTCATTCTCTATATCTTCACTTTTCAAAATTTCAGAAATTGCAAAGTAGGCTTTTTCAACTAACAATTCTTCATTATAAGCAGGAATAATTACAGATAACATTTAATTTCCCCCTGAGGTTTCAAGAATTTTTTCAAGGGATGCGACCGACATTGGTTTGTAATAATAAAAACCTTGAAGCAGGTCACATCCGGCCTCAATTACCGCTTTCTCCTGCTCTTTAGTTTCTATTCCTTCACACAGGGTTTTAAAACCTATATCCTTTGAGGTTTGGATGATATTCTTAAGGATTTTGAAGCCGGTTTCGGTAACTGAATTTTGGGTTATTGATTTATCAATTTTTATAATTGAAATATCAAGGGTCTGCAAATCGCCAAAGGTTGTATATCCACTTCCAAAATCATCAAGAAGTATTGAAACACCTTTTTCTTTAAGATTTGATAAATTATCTATCATTTGTTGTTTTGCTTCACCTGTAATATTTTTATCTTCTAAAATTTCTACCGCTAAACAAGAAAATTTAAGGTCGTACTTTTGGGCAATATTCGTAATTCTTTCAACAAACTCAGGTTCGCTAATTGTTGAACGGGAAAAATTTATTGTGTATTTATAGCCTTCACGTTGCTTTTTATCGTTGGAAATCCATTTACAGTTTTTCTCAAAAATATAATAATCAAATTTTTCATTTGCTCCAACCGAATCAACGGCTGACAAGAAGCTTTTCGGAGTCAAAACACCTTCACTTTCCGAATTCAAACGGGACAAAACCTCTGCTCCTATAATTTTCTTTGTCTTTGCATCCAAAACAGGTTGATATTCAAGGAAAAAACGGTTGTTATCAATTTCTTTTTGAATGTTATTTTCAATTTTTATCTTTTTATCAAGTGCCTTCCCACTGCTCGCACTCCACTGTGCATGTGATATTTTTTGGCTTTTTGCAAACATACAGGCTTGTTTTGCTCGAGTCATTGCATCGTCGAAAGTCATTTCTATACGGCTGGCATCGAAAGTGCCAATCGTTGTTCTTACAACATTCACGGCATGGTGTTTTGTAAGAATTTCGTTTAAGTCATCAATACACACTTCAATTTGTTTTTTAATTTCTCCGTCATCCAATGATGTAAGAACAATATAGCTTACATCACCATAAGTCGCAATAAAAGACTCTTCACCATCAGCAAAAATCTCAAGTAATTTTTGTTTTACTTCTAAGAACAACTTATGCTCACTACGTGAAACACGTAAATTATCGGTAGAAAGATTTATATATATAACCGACCTATTAACACAAGATTTACCAAATGTTTTGAAGCAGCGTTCAATTTTACTTATAGAAGTAAACGCTCTCTCGCTTTGTCCGTTAACCGCTTTAATGCCTTTTAAAGCAAAATAAATGCCTATTGACACAAGTATTACCACACCTATAGCCATCATCGCCACTAATATGTATGGATTTTCAAAAATACGCATATTATAACTCCTGTTTATTTATTATCAAAAGTTGGAAACTCAAGTGTACCGCCAACCATTTCAAGACCAATTCTTTCGGCAGCTTCAATACACTTAATTCCGTCTGTTCTTGCCCTTTTCTTGCGTGAAGGAATTTCTTTTATAAGAAAGGGGATTCCAAATGACAACATACCTTTGATAAGGTCAGATTTTGAAATTCCTTTTCTTTTATATTCCGCTAATATTTCAAAAAAGGCATATTTTAAGGCTTCTTTATCAAGTTTTTTTGTTCTATTGTTAGCAGATTTTGCCCATTTAAAAAACTCAATAAATTCCGTTATATTTGTGTTTCTTCTGAAATAAATTCCGTGAATATAAAATTTTTCCTGCTCTTCGGTCATAGGATTTAAAAGGCTGGAAAGATAATTCTTTTGAACATTGATAATCTCTTTTTTCTGTTTATCCAATGTAGTTTCGGTTATCTGTTTATCGTGAAGCCTATATATCATAAGATATTCAGACAAAATCTCTATCCTTTTATCTATTAGAGCAAATCTTGTCCAAAGCTCCATATCTTCGGTACAGGTAAAGTTTTTATCATAGCCGAGTTCCTTTATTACCTCTGCCTTAGCGATAATGCCCGGATGAAGAATTGGATTTGTAACTAAAAGCAAAGCCTTAATAGACAAGTCATCATCTTTGCCGCCGCATCCACCCGAAGAATAAACACCGTTTTTAAGGGTCATAAATCGGCAAGAGGATAAGTCCACATTTGGATTAGCTTCCATAAAATCAAACTGTTTTTGCAGTCTGTCAGGCATACAAATATCATCAGCATCCATTCGGGCAATATATTTACCCTGTGCTAAAGACAACGCTTTATTTAATGATGACGGAAGTCTTAAATTAGTTTCGTTAGTATGTACTTTAATTCTCTCATCCTTTGACTCATATTCAGCCAAAATTTCAGATGTATTATCGGTAGAACAATCGTTTATTATAATAAACTCCCATTCCGTAAAGGTTTGGCTTAGAACACTATCAATAGTTTCAGCCAAATAATCCTCGCCGTTATATACACTCATTATTAAAGATATCTTAGGTACTATATTCATTTTCCAAACCCCTTTATATCTTTTATTTTTTTACATATATAGAGAAAATAAAACGCTAATCTGATTTGCTCTTTCTTTAGCAAAAATATTGCAATTTTGCTTTTTAAAGTAATATTTTCAAAATAAGCTTTCTTGATTTCTTCTTTATGAACAGAGCCTAATATAGCTTGTTTTATACCTTTAATCTCGCCAAAATAACCGTCTTCTGCCGCTACGGCTAAAATAGCAAAGCATAAAAATGCCGAGTAGCGAGAAAGCAATTCTTCAAAATACACAGGTTTTTTAACATCAAGATTTCGAAGATAAGTAATCGCTTGTCCAACCTGTGAAATCTGACTGATTTTAAAGCTTGTTGTAATCGAATCGCCTCGTACGGTATAAAGGTATATAGGCTTTTTGCTCATATAAACTAAATTTGCATCTAAATAGCAAGGTGTTGTACAACAAGCATCCTCACCCATAATAATCGATGTAGGCAAATTCATTTGATATTTTAAAGCAAGTTCCCTCTTTATTGCCTTGCCCCACAAAAAATAAAAAAGATTATGCATATTTTTATTAGATAAAAGGTTAGGATAGATTTGTTCTTCTAACCTTGTTTTATCGTAAAGTCCCTCTTCAGTAAGGTCGTGTACGATTTTTCCGGTTTTTCCATCGGTATAAACCCTATAAGAAAAGGAAACCATATCTGCTTTTGTATCTGATATTATCTGATATGCACTCATTAGTGCATCAGAAGTAATAGCATCATCACCGTCAAGATTAAATATATAGTCGCCTTTTGCTATGCCTATTCCCGCCTGTCTGGCACTGACAAGACCGCCATTTTCTTTGTGAATAACCTTAATTCGAGGGTCTTTTTTTAGATACTCATCGCAAATTTTAGGACAGTTATCAGGAGAGCCGTCATCTACTAAAATAAGCTCAAAATCGGCAAAAGTCTGGGAAAGTACGCTATCAATAGTGCGGCTTAAATATTTTTCAACATTGTATATGGGGACTATTACCGAAAAAAACATATCTATAACTCCTATCTTGCTCTAAATAAAACCATAAGTTTTTGTAAATAATACAATTTATATTTCATCGCAAATGCAAATGCCGCCTGTTTTTTTGGTAAACGATACCAAGGATAATCTTTCAGTGCAACCGACAGCATTTCGCTTTCGCAAATCATTTTCAGTCTTTTTAAAAGACTTGAATATTTTATGCTCTTTTCCCTTGCGTACACTATTTCCTGTGAACATAAAATTCTTCCATAGCCTTGAATAAGTCTGTTTAAATATATACTGTATTCTTCAAATTCGCATACATCTTTAATATGATTTTCCAATTCTTTGATAAAACTTTGCACCAGTGAAAAACGGTCACTTCTATATGATTTAGAAAAAGATTCATCATTTCTTCTATAACAATAAAATGCTCCCCAAATACCGACGGCTTTATCAATATGTTTAATAAAGTCAATCATAAAAATAGCATCTTCACTCATAACCTTGCGTTCAGATAAAAAGTTGATTTTTTTATCTGTAATCACCGAGTGTTTAAAAATATTTTTACAGGTACTCACACCATACCGACTGTCATCAGGCTCTTGCGGTAATGCACCTACTACACCTAAAAGAAGTCGTTTTGCATCTTCCTTTTCGAAAAGAGTTTCATTATCGAAATAATGCTTTTCATCAATTTCCCCACTCTTTCCAAAGGTGTTACCACCAACAAAACAAATACCCGATATTACAAGGTCTGCATCGTTTTTTAAAGCCACCTTGTAAAGTTCATTATACATATCAGGCTTTATATAATCATCCGAATCAACAAATCCTATATATTCACCATTTGCCGCTTCTATTCCGGTATTTCTTGCAAATCCGGGTCCTGCATTTTGTTTATGTATTACCCGAATCCTATCGTCATTTTTTGCTAATGAATCACAAAGGGCGGCACACTCGTCCCTTGAGCCGTCATCAACAATAATGATTTCAATTTCCCTTAGTGTTTGAGAGGTAATAGAACCTATACATTGCTCTAAATATTTCTCTGTGTTGTAAACGGGCACAATAACGCTTACTTTTGGTGCTGCCACTTCTTTTCACCTCTTAACCTATAATTTGCTGATACTTTTGTATTAATATATCGGCGTAATCGCCAACTTCGATTATCTCATCTTTTCTTATTTCACAGTTCTGTTTAAGAACAGAATAGAGTTCTTCATCTTCGAAACATTTTTTTATGGCTTGTGCGGTATTATGGGGAGTTGGCTCATTTATAAGCAGACCTGTTTTTCCATCCTCCACAAGTTCTGCCATACCGCCACTATTCATTGTAATAACAGGAACACCAAAGGAGTGTGTTTCAAGTATATTCAAAGGACAATTTTCATACCATACAGATGGCAAAATCATTACTCTTGCATTAGCAATAAGTGAAATCAACTCATCCCCTGTAAGAAAGCCCTTCATTTTAACATTAGGAATATTTTTAAGGCACTCATCATCAGGTCCATTCCCTGCAATTATAAAAGGAATTTCGGGAAGAAGCTTTGCAGCTTTGGCTAAAATATCTACTCCCTTTTCTATCGAGAGTCTGCTTGCAAAAGCAACATAAGGTTTCTCTGTATCTGTCTTTTCGGGCATAGGTTTCTTTTCAATGAAATTATGTATTGTAAAGGTTTTACCTATATAAAGATTATCTGCACTTAAAAGTTTTTCTTCCAAGAACCTGCTCGGGCAGATATATAAATCAACCTTTTTGTAAGTTTTCAATAATGAATATAATTTTGCCTCTATTGCACCCATAAGGCTTTTAGCCTTTGAGCCGTGGATACAGCCATATTTAAAACAATTCAACTTTGAGCCGTTAATACAACGCTCACAAGGTTTTGTTTCTTTAAGGCTATATAAAAGATGATTAGGACAAATCATCTGATAATCGTGTACCGTTTGTACTAAAGGTATATTACGCTTTTTTATTGCATAAATGATTGAAGGAGTTAACTGAAAATTGATATTGTTCATATGCACAATATCAGGTTTAAAACTGTCTAATACCTTTCCTATTTTTTTAAAAGCCTCCAACGAATATATGATTTTAAAAGGATAAAAAAATCTCGCTATACCGGTAGAGTGAAAATCCATATTAGTTGTGTATAAATTTTCACTATTACCAACTGTATTCTTTTCATCATACATACCGAAAAACTCAATTTCGTGCCCTTTGGCTTTCAGTTCTTCAGAAAGTTTAAGCATATAGGTTTCACAACCACCCCTTGAATAAAGAAACTTATTCACCATTAATATCTTCATAAAATTGAGTCCTCCTTTGCTGATTTATTAACATCAGAAATATGTCCGAATATTTTCATTTCTGTATTTCTGACCTTTTCATCAAATCCATTACCAATCATTAAAATAGCAAGTACGGTTGTAAGTAATGGATAATTCATTGTATTATCAGTCGATGAAACAATAACGAGATAAAGGGTTAGAGAAAATGTTAAAATTGCATTTTCGATATTACCGTTTTTACCAAAATAACAAACCCTCAGAGTTGTCATTGAGGTTAACCATATAATATATCCCCAAAAGCCCAAATCAATAAAATATTGTAAGAAATCATTATGAACAGCACTAACATCTACCATCATACTGGAACTTAACTGAAAGGTTAAAAATCCGATACCATTACCTAAAAATTCGGGTGAAAACTCATAAAATTTATCTACTGCATTATATATAACAGCACGACCGCTTGTATCAACTCCCGCCTTTTCAAGCATTGTGAAAACATCAAGTTTTATAATACCTACATAGCCGATAAGCAATAACACCACTATAACCGACAAAGCAACCGTTAGACGCATAGCAGTATCTTTTTTAAATTTAGCAATAAACTTTAAAAGCCAAGCAAATACCAGAGCTATCGCAATGGCAATAATTCCTATTCGTTTAAAAGCGGCAACAAAGCAAAACAATGTAAGTGCCAAAAGGACAAAAAACACAATGTTTTTCTTTGGTTTATAAAGCATATAGATTAAATATGCCCCAAGACAAAATGCAAGTTCGTGTATTTCTGCTTGAACTATAACATCTCCCGTTTCACCTGCAAATGTTACAATAAGCTTAAAAAATTCGGTAAAAAAGACACCAATACCATTTTGCAGAATAATTGTGCAAATCATTAATATATTGGAAATCAAAATAGCAATAAGGTTATACCATATTCCTTTTTCTCCGAATATATACAAAAATGCAACTGCACCAAAAGAAAAGGAAACCATATTATTATACACAAAAGAACTTGAAAGTCCTCTTGAAATAACCGCCGTATCAACCTGTCCTACAAACCAAATAAATAATGACACTACAATGGTAATAAGAAGAGGCGAAGAATAAACTAAAACTGCCTTTATGGTGGCGGTTCCCCTTGCTATGTTTGGTTTAATCAAGAAACATAAAAGTGCTGATGCAAATAAAAGGAGAGCAAAAGCGTGACGATATGTAATAAACAAGCCAAGATTAATAGTTTGGGTAATGAAATAGTACATAAGCACTGCTACTGCTATAAAATAACCCTTAAAACCTTTTTCTAAAAGTTTATTTTCCATACTTCACGCTCCCCTTTTTTTAATTTACGCTTTAGATAATTTGAGATACAAATTCTTTCTTATTTTTAATTGCTTCAGAAAGCAACTTTCTTGCAGTTTGGTTTTCTTTAAAGGTTTCTGCAATACCGATTTTATATTCAATTCTTATATTTTTGTATTCTTCACGCTCATTAAGTCTTAAACTAAATACTCTTAAAATATCTTCAACAGTAATATAATCCGAATCCTTAACCAAAATCACAAAGCTTCCATTACCGTTATAAATAAACTCGGCAGTTGTCTTTCCAAAGGCTTCTTTCAGGAAAGAAGTGAAAATTTTAATTATATCATCACCAACCTGGCGGTTATACTCGGTATTGATATAAATAAGATTTGAAATATCAACCATTGCATATACTGTTCCATCGTCCAAAAGTTTCTTATCCATTGATTTTAAATATTTATCAAAATATGCACGGTTGTTAAATTCTGTAAGATGGTCGGTATAGAAGATATAGTTTATAATGTCACCTATTCTTCCTAAAACAATGGCACCACCACAACAAAGGAATATAAGGAAGAAAAATGCGATTATTGTATAGAGCGCTACATTTACGCTTGGTTTTACCGAAGCGGATGACAAGACAGAAATATAACTTGCACCAAGATATTGATTATACTCATCATTTGTCTTCATAGTTGTATTATAAAGAGCAGATAAATCAGTAATTAATGACTTAATTTCAGTATCAATTTCTGTTTTGATTGTTTCATAATTTTCGTTATGTATTTCTGTGCAGGTCTTATCTGATGACAAGCACTCGCCGTTATTACATTTGCCTGTGCAGGCCGAGAATGTGTCGATAATATAGTTTGAATACGCAGTATCAATAATCAAATGTTCCTTACTTTCGTTGTGGTCTCTCCAACTGTAGATTAATTCATCATAAGTAACCGTCTGGTCACCGGAGGTCACCTCAAGAAGATTCTTATCGTGTACCGTATCAAGAATATATTCATAGGTAATATTGGTGTTTCCCGACTCTCTCATTTTTTCTACATAAGCATTTATAACATCAACAGTATCATTTATAATACTTTCTTCTTTTACGTTTTGAATGTTGTTATTATCAATTCTTGTTGTATAATCTGCAACCAAAACAGTTTTATTTTTTGTTATTTGATATTTATAAATTTTGGAGAACAAGGATGAAAGTCTAACGCTTCTTAAATAGTTGAAATCATCGGCTAAATCGCTAAAAGAAACGCCTGTACCCGTTGCTCGATAGTATGGATTTTGGTCCATTCTTTGATATAAGGTAGAAAGAGTCTGGTCAACACCTGTATCAATCAATTCTACCAATTCAATATAGTCATAATTTTCGCTTTCTACCTTGTCAATGACATTGTTTGCAGGTGCAACATTAACATATTTTTGGCTATACTCAGCAAAGTAAACATCAAGTGTTTCATCAAGAATTGTTCTGGCAAAAACCGAACCTTCATTGTTTCTTGCCGTAAAAGAAACAATATATGTACTGGGCTCGTAAATATACTCCTCGCCCTCTTCAAGTTTAGCCTCTTTTTGTGCAACCTTATCTGCATCGGGAAGCGGTGTTATAGAAATCCTGGAAATTAAACTATCAACCGAATAAACACCTGTAAGTCCCATTCTTTCAACAACCTTAGACATAATGGCAGATGATTTAATTTCATTAACATCAAGCTTAGAGCCTGTTGGCGTAAGACCTTGTTCGGCAGCAGGGTCGTTATAATGGATAACCTCCGAAGCTACATAAGTATTTGATGATTTAAGTTTATAATTAATAGCATAGGTAGCAAGAACACAGAAAACCACAATAATTGGCAAAAGTTTTTTTAAATATCTCAAGATTTGAAAATTCTTCATTATTTCACCTTCCTATATGGTTTCAAACTTTAATTTTAGGAAACTTTTTAGAGATAGTAAGTACCATTAAAGCGACATAAGCAAGTACTGCAAATACTGCAACAGTTTTAAGTTCCCCGAAAAGAGATGTTCCCGAAATACTAACAGCAATACACTGGTTCATTGTATAGTTAGAATATTCTCTACCCGCTTTTATTGCCTCTGCCGTAAAGTTATCAATACTCCTGTCAATTGACTCTATAAGAGCATCAGCCTGAGCAGTTGCCGAAGGATTGGTTTCTATTGATTTTATTTTTTCAATAACAAGTTCGTTATCCATAATTTCTTTATTATTGGTTGCTACATTATCGCTAAAACCGGTTGCCAACACTGATAATTCATCAACACCGACCTTGGTTCTACCCATATAATATTTTCCGCTACCGTCCCAAGTAGGAACCAAAACAACCCTCGTCATTTCCTCTGCATACATATCAATTGCATCGTTGCAAAGTGTAAATGATACAAAGTTCTTTTGCTTATCAAAATCCGTATTTTTGTTTTGATAAGCAAGTCTGTCTATATAACTTGATTTATCCTTTGCAATACCGTGTTGCAAAATCAAAGACTTTAAATTCTGTTCTATTTGGGTTTCTTTAAACTGATACACCTTTCCTGCAATAGAATTAAATGTTGTATCGTTTTCGGTAACAAAGCTTGAACCCTTTTCTGCCATTCCATACAGATAATTCAAAACAGAAGTAGTTTCTTTACTAAAATAAGTTACGATGTCCATATATTCCATCTGAGTAAAGTCAGGCTTTTCTTCTTGCTGTGTAAGACTAAAATTGTCGGTATATTTTTCTATGTAATAATCCTTATAGGCACTTGATATCAAAGCAATCACATTTTCCGAGTTCAGATGTTCAGTATGCTTTGAAGCATAATATTCTACAACAAACTCAGTAGAAATATGATAGTTTGACTTGTCATTCACATCACCTTGAACATAAGGGTAAACAGATAAACATTCCTTTAATTCCTTAACAGTAACATCCTCTAACGCACCCTTTTCAATGGCTTTTTGGATAACCTCATCACAAATAATTTCAGACATATTGTATCTTGTTCCGTTTGAATTTTGGGCAAGTGAAGCTTCGGAGTAATTAAGGGAAACCACTGCAGAAACAAACTGCTTTGATTTAATATGATTTAAAACTCCAAATACCCCTGTAAATACTACCACCAAAATCAAAACACCAACCTGTAAGAATTTGGTAGATTTTAATATTTTAACAAATTCGGTTTTTGTAACATTCTTTGAACGAAAATATATTGTTAAAGCTCCAACTATCAGCAATATTCCCGCTATTAAAATCGGTATTTTTTGCAAAATTGATATAAGCATATAATAGACTCCTTTAAAAATTAGAATTTATTAATATCTACAATAACAAGTTCAGGTTCGTTATTAAGTCTTAAAAGATTTGAGTTTTCTAGTCCTGAACTAACAATTAAAGGTCTGCCCTGAACATCATATCTACCATAAACATAGTGTCCGCTTCTTGCAGGCAGGATTCCTCCTTCACGGGTGTAAGCCGGTCCGACTATCGGAATTCTGGCAGTTCCTCCATGAGTATGTACCGCCAACATTAAATCGCCCCAAGTATCAGGTGTATATATTCGAAAAACTTCCGGCTCGTGTATTGCCATAATCTTGAGGTTATCTTCGTTTGTAAAAATAAAATCATCAAAAGCTTGTCCGCCATAAGACCAAAAAGCAGAAGGATTAGATGTTAAAACACCGAAAACATCAACGGTAGTTGTACCTATTGTTAAGGTATCTTTACTATTTTTAAGAACCTTAATTCCCGCATTTGTCAGTTTTTCGGTAAGTGAATCTGTAATTTCCAAAAGTTTATCAGGCTCACGGTTATCATTATTAAATCCGAACTTTTCATCTAAAGCATCTTGAGTGAAAAGATTATTATAATACTTTTCAACCTCATTATTTCCGTATATGTAATAGGAGGGAGCAACATTAGCCAATTTAGCACAAAGATTTACCACATTTTGTTCAGAATCGGCGCTTGAATCAATAATATCGCCGGTATAAATGATTAAATCAGGTTCAAGTTTTTGAACCCTATCAATAAGTTTTTCATTGTCTTTGCCAAAGGAGCAATTGTGCAAATCGGAAATCTGAATAACCCTTATTTTATTATTAACTTTAAGACTACTGACAGAATAGAAGATTTCCTTAAAATTTTGATTTTCAAGATAGTTGCAACCTACTATGGTAATAGAAGCTGCAATCCCTATAAAAATCAAGCTTATTATAAAAAATCGTATAACACGTACAGTTTTTTTAGTTGTGTGCTTATTCTTTTTCATAACTTTAGTCCCCTTTCCTTTTATTTTCCAAAACCTTTTTATAAAGGTTTTGTGTTGAGGCTGCCACATCTTGCCAATTATATTTTGAAAGTACGAACTCGTCCACACCTTTTTTAATATTTTGGACTATTGCTTCATCGTCGCACATCATTTTGAGTTTTTCTGTTAAATCCGATACATTGCTCTTTTCAAAGAGAATGGCTCTATCTTCGGTTATAGCGGTATTTTCAGGAATATTTGAGGATAATACCGCATTCCCATAGGAGAGCGCTTCCAAAAGGCTTATTGACATACCTTCAACATCCGAAGGCACAGCAACTATGTAAGCATTACTAAATATTTCTTTTAAAACTTCACCTGAAATGAAACCCGTAAAGATAATATTGGGGTTGCCTGATGCCTTTTGTTTTAAATGACTCACATATTCATCGGTATCACTGGTATCCCCTGCTATAACCAACTTTTTGTCGGTTTTTATATTATTGTACGCATCAATCAGATAATGAATACCCTTTTCAGCAGTAAGTCTTGACACGGTACAAATATATTCACCTTTTAACAAGCTGTATAGTTCTGTGATTTTTTCTGCCTGTTTTATTGTCGGCTTGTCAATTCCATTATGTATAAGCACGGTTTCGCGATTATATGCTTCTTTGAAATAATTCTTTGCACTCTCGCTTAAAACGATAATTTCATCAGCACACTTTACCATCACTTTTTCGCCGAATTTTATATATTTTGAAGCAAAAGAGCCACTCCATTTTTCTCTTTGCCAATCAAGTCCGTGAACCGTTGCAACGCAAGACTTGCCAAAGATTTTCGGAATCCACATAGCAGCACAAGGACCCTCGGCATGAAAATGAATTATATCATAGTTACTAAAAGAAGCAGTAATTGCCGCAGTAAAGGATGCAATCATCGCTGAAAGTCCTCTACCCTTTATTGTAAAGGCTTTTTTTAAGGTCACATTATGATATTTTTTATTAACCACCGTTTCGACATACTCGTTCTCTACCTCATCGGTTGAGCGATTATAACAAGTAACATCTACACCCAAATCGGTCAAAATCGGACAAAGAGTCGTAAGGACATTTTCTATTCCGCCTCTTCTCGAAGGGACAACCTTATGTCCTATCATTGCAACCTTCATTTTTATGCCTCCTAAATCATTAATTTACCTTCCCGTTGCACTGAGCATAACAATTGGTGTTTTAAGCATTATGAGTATATCGCCTGGAAAGGTTCTGTTTTGTATGTAATCTAAATCCATTTCAACCCACTGTTCAAAAGGAATATCATTTCTGTTTTTGCTAATTTGCCAAGTACATGTTATACCGGGTGTCACATGCAATCTTAATTTTTGGTAGTCGGTATAATATTCAACCTCTCTGGGCAGAGGAGGTCTTGGTCCTACCAAGGTCATATCGCCCTTAAAAACATTAAAAAACTGCATAAGTTCATCTAAAGATAGTTTTCTGAGTATCTTTCCTACCCTTGTAATTCTCGGGTCGTCTTTAATCTTAAAAACAGGGCCTTCCATTTCATTTTTGTCTTTAAGCTCATCTAAAAGTTTTTCTGCATTGGGACGCATTGTACGGAATTTATACATATAAAATTCCTTACCGTGACGGCCCACTCTTTTTTGTTTGAAAAACGGTCCTGCAGTTGGGTCATCAATACATATAACTATAGCTATTATAACCATAAGCGGAAGAAATCCAAGTAAAATAAGAGTTGCAAAAAATATATCAAAAAGTCTTTTCTTCTT
>JAEIGA010000707.1_pt1 | contig 49454 bp, 38 predicted proteins | sample 9270691 | NCBI WGS metagenome assembly JAEIGA01 (sample SAMN17057246, study PRJNA624740) | gut metagenome | biome: biome; isolation source: fecal sample | host: Bos grunniens | place: China: Xizang | collected 2019 | reverse complement strand
GTAGCAACTCTTTCTCTAAACCCAACCATATACGGTTCTTTCTGCCGAAATTAAAAATATGGCAGGGTAACACAAAAATGGTATAAGTACCAACCACTTATCAAATTTTGCCCTCATTCAGCCATTATTACGCAAGTTCTTACTATCTTTGCAATAAACTGAGAAAATAGACTGCACTCGCTGCGGAATTTCAAAGCAAGCTTTGATTATCTTGCTCGTTTGCAACTATCTTTGTCACTAATATAAAAAACAAGCAAATTTATATACAGAAACTAATTAACACAGCAGATGAATATAGAAACAACACTGGTACAAAGTGCTGCAGAGGCAATAAAGAGCCTTTACGGTGCCGATTTCAACGTAGAGAAGATACAATTACAGAAAACTCGCAAGGAATTTGAGGGAGATTTCACAATCGTCGTATTCCCATTCCTTGCCATGTCGAAAAAACGTCCTGAAGAGACTGCACAGGAGATTGGAGAATATATGAAAGCCAACCAGCCTGTCATAAACTCATTCAACGTTGTCAAAGGATTTCTGAACATTTCCATATCAACAAGTTATTGGGCCGAACTGCTCAACAGAATAGACAAGAGCGAGAAATGGGGAATTACGGATGCAACAGAGGACTCTCCGCTTGTAATGGTTGAATACTCTTCCCCCAACACCAACAAGCCGCTTCACCTCGGACACATAAGGAACAACCTTCTCGGATATGCCATATCCAATATCATTGCGGCCAACGGAAACAAAGTTGTAAAGACCAACATCGTCAATGACCGTGGAATACACATATGCAAATCGATGCTTGCCTGGCAGAAATGGGGAAATGGAGCGACCCCACAGAGTTGCGGCAAGAAGGGTGACCACCTTATAGGTGACTACTATGTAGCTTTTGACAAACATTATAAGTCTGAAATCTCCGAACTTATGGAAAATGGCATGACCAAAGAGGAGGCAGAAGCTTCATCGCCGCTTATGGCAGAGGCAAGAGAGATGCTTGTGAAATGGGAAGCCGGAGACAAGGAAGTGCGTGCATTGTGGGAGAAGATGAACAGCTGGGTATACGAAGGATTTGACGAGACATACAAGCGTCTTGGAGTAGATTTCGACAAGATATACTACGAAAGCGACACATACCTCATTGGCAAAGAAACCGTCCTCAAGGGACTTAAGGAGGGACATTTCTATCGCAGGGAGGACGGTTCTGTATGGGCCGACCTTACAAGCAACGGCCTCGACGAGAAACTGCTGTTGCGCAGTGACGGCACATCGGTATACATGACTCAGGATATCGGAACGGCCCAGTTGCGTTTCCGCGACTACCCTATCGACAAGATGGTATATGTTGTAGGCAACGAACAGAACTATCATTTTCAGGTATTGTCATTGCTGCTTGACAGAATTGGTTTCTCATGGGGCAAAGGACTTGTGCACTTCTCATACGGCATGGTCGAGTTGCCCGAAGGCAAGATGAAGAGCCGCGAAGGAACAGTTGTGGATGCCGACGACCTCATGGATGAGATGACAAGAACTGCTCGGGAAACCGCCGAGGAGCTTGGAGGCAAACTGAACGACATGACAGATGAGGAAAAAGCTGAAATCAACCGCATAATCGGACTTGGTGCACTCAAATATTTCATGCTGAAAGTAGATGCAAGAAAGAACATGCTGTTCAACCCCAAAGAGTCCATTGACTTCAACGGGAATACCGGACCTTTCATCCAATACACCTACGCACGTACCCGTTCTATCGAGCGCAAGGCTGCAGAAGCCGGCATCTTGACGGGAACAGGCAATATCCCGGCATGCATAAGCGAGAAAGAGTGCGCAATTATACGTATGCTCAATGATTTCCCGGCAATTGTACGACAGGCCGGTGCAGACTACTCCCCATCCGACATAGCGAACTACACCTATGAACTTGCCAAGGAGTACAACCAGTTCTATCACGACTTCAGCATTCTGCGCGAGGAGAATGAAGACACAAAGGCTTTCAGAATACTCCTCACACGCAACGTCGGCAAAGTCATAAAGACAGCCATGAACTTGCTCGGAATTGAGGTTCCCGAGAGAATGTAAAAAACGTGATTCCATGGCAAAGAAACGCTATTATGTAGTGTGGAGCGGTGCAGAGCCAGGCATCTATGAAAGTTGGAAGGAGTGTGAAGCCCAGATAAAGGGCATAAAGCAAGCCCTTTACAAATCTTTCGACACTCTTTCCGATGCCCAGAAGGCCTACTCTTCATCGCCATACAGCTACATAGGCAGCAAGGCCAAGGAGAAGAGCACGCCAAAAGAGTTGCCGTCAACCGTAATAAAGACAGCACTTGCTGTTGATGCGGCATGCAGCGGCAATCCCGGACAGATGGAATACCGTGGGGTATACATCGCCACAGGAGAGGAAATTTTCCACTTCGGCCCGATGTTCGGCACAAACAACATCGGAGAATTCCTGGCCATTGTCCATGGGCTGGCACTGCTGAAACAGAAAGGGCTCAAGCTGCCGATATACTCCGACAGCCGCAATGCCCTGCTGTGGGTAAAACAGAAGAAATGCAAGACAAAGCTCCCACGTGACGCAAAGAGCGAAGAGTTGTTCTGCTACATAGACAGAGCTGAAAAATGGCTAAAGGAAAACGCATACACCACCACATTGCTAAAATGGGAAACTGCTCAATGGGGTGAGATTCCGGCCGATTTCGGAAGGAAATAGAATAATGCCGGGAATTGCTCGCGGCAACAACACGCACAACATGAAAGAGAGACTGATTTTCATTGCAAGGTATTTCTTCTCGCTGGTTGCATTGTCGACAGTATACAGAGTCCTGTTCCTTGCAGTCAATGGTGCAGACGAGGGATATACACCGGCTGATTTTCTTGATGTAGCATGGCATGGCATGAGACTCGACCTTGCTGTAGCAGGATATTTCACTGCATTGCCACTGCTGCTTACAACGGTATCCATTTTCATCAGAATCCCACTTCGCAGATTCTACATCGTTTACAATTCCATCATTGCGTTAGCGACAGCACTTGCATTCCTTGCCGACATCTCCCTGTATCCGTTCTGGGAATTCAAACTCGATGCATCGTTCCTGATATATATCGATTCGCCGGCAAATGCCTTTGCAAGCATATCTGCCTGGCATCTTGCCTTGCTGGTCATATTGCTGGCTACGGCAACAACAGGAATATTCTGGCTGCTATCCGCTATTACCAGACATGAGTTCAACAGCTGCAGAAAGAAAGCAACCCCACTGCTGTTGCACATTGCAATATGCGGACTTATCTTTCTGGGTATAAGAGGAGGAGTCACAGAATCCACAAATAACATTGGCACTGTTTTCTACAGCGAGAAGCAGATTCTGAATCACTCTGCAATAAATCCGATATTCAGTTTCCTATATTCAATAGGTAAAATGGAGAACTATAACCATGAATACGCTTTCTTCGACGATTCCGAGGCCGAAGATATTTTCTCGGGACTATACATGCAAGACAACTGCATTGGGGATACACTGCTGAACAATAATCGCCCTAACATTGTTATTGTGCTTCTTGAAGGCATGAGTGCGACATTCATAGAGAAACTCGGCGGAATGAGAGGAGTAACACCGTCAATAGAGCAACTGGCAAACGAAGGTGTACTGTTTACAAACTGCTATGCAAACAGTTACCGCACCGACCGAGGAGTCATATGTACCCTCAGCGGTTATCCTTCGTTCCCAAAGACATCTGTTATGAAATCGACCATAAAAAGCCAGAAATTGCCTTCGATTGCCTCGGAACTCGCAAAGGCCGGATATACAAATACGTTCATATACGGAGGAGACATTAACTTCACCAACATGAACGGGTATTTGTACTCCACAGGATATCACCACACAATAGCAGACAAGGATTTCACGGCCAAGGAACAGAAAAGCCACCGATGGGGTGTCGGCGACGACATCACTTTCAACAGACTTTTTGATGTGATAATGCAGCAAGAGAAGGAGCCTTGGCAAATAACGCTGCTCACCTTGAGCAGCCACGAACCGTGGACCGTTCCCTACTCACGGATACCGGATGACAAAATAGCCAACAGCTTTGCCTTTACAGACGAGCAGCTGGGACTGTTTGTAAATAGGCTGAAGAATACAGACAAATGGGACAACACCCTTCTCATATGCATCCCCGACCATTCAGTAGTAGGATATCCGAAGGGAATACAACAGACCGACAGGGAGCGCAACCACATTCCGCTTCTCATGCTCGGAGGTGCAATAAAGGAACCGAAGCAAATTGACAGGCTTTTCAACCAGACCGATTTGGCGGCAACTCTGCTTGCACAGTTACAGCTGCCTATAGATAAGTTCTGGTTCAGCAGAAACATCCTGTCGCCAAGCTATAAGGCATATTCGGCATACCACAGCTACAACAACGGTATCTCCTTCATAGACTCCACCGGATTCACTGTCTACGACCTCGACAGCCACAAGATACTGCTGCATGAACCTGAGACCGGAGGGGAAGAACGGCTGCAGAAGGCGAAAGCTATCCTTCAGAAAACATACAGCAGCTACGAAAACAACTGACCGCCAAACATCAAACATCTGATACTATGAATATTGACAGACTGTTCAGGAACAATATAAAAAGCAAAAGCATTGCATATGCACTGTTGAGCAACATTGCACTGTCGTACATCACCCTGTTCATATGCAGAGCCATATTTATTACAGCAAACTATAGCCAATATAGTGCAGCATTTGCCAACAACGACATTTGGACTATGGCAAAGGGGGCATTTATGTTCGATACCTCGGCTGTATGCTATATGAATATTGCGTATATCGCATTGCTTCTTTTCCCTCTCCACTATAAAGAGGGAGCGATAATGCAGAAAATAACAGAATACCTTTTCATTGTTCCGAATGCCATAGGTGTCATTGCCAATTTGTGCGACACTGTATATGTGCCGTTCACAGGACGCAGGACAACATGGAACGTGTTCAGCGAATTCGGGAATGAAGAAAATATACAAGAAATAATAGGTACGGAGATAATAGGGCACTGGTGGCTCGTTCTTACAGGCATTATCATTATATGGCTGTTGTACAGGCTGTATACACCTGCAGAGAAGAACAACCTTTCCATAAAAAGATACTACCCGGTACATATCATCCTGCTTGCAGTGTCCGTTCCGTTGCTGATATGCGGAATGAGAGGAGGAATAGGCAAGGCTGTACGCCCAATTACCATAAGTAATGCAAACCAGTACGTCTCCTCACCGACAGATGCTGCAATCATTCTAAATACACCGTTCAGCCTCATACGCACCATTGGAAAGAAACCGTTCAACGAGAAGAAGTACATGAAGCGTGAAGAGATGGAGGCGACATACACTCCATTGCACAAAGCCTCCACTGACAGCTGTTACGGCAAGGGAAAGAATGTTGTAATCCTTATAGTGGAAAGTTTCGGCAAAGAATATATCGGAATATACAACAACCGTGGAGAGAAGAGCCTGACACCGTTCCTTGATTCGCTGATAACCAGGAGCCGCAGTTATCTGTACTCCTACGGCAACGGCAAAAAAAGTATTGACGGAATGCCCTCTGTCCTGTCAAGCATACCTATGTTTGTTGAACCATTCTTCCTCACCCCGTCATCACTTAACAAAGTCAGCGGAATAGCCGGAGAACTATGCAAGGCCGGGTACAGCAGCGCATTTTTCCACGGTGCCCCGAACGGCTCCATGGGATTCCAGGCCTTTGCTAACACAACTGGTTTCCAGAGCTACTATGGGCTTGACGAATACTGCAATTCGCCCGAGCATAACGGAATGAATGACCACGACGGTACATGGGCAATCTGGGATGAACCGTTCCTCAGATACTATGCCGAGTGCATGAACAATATGAAAGAGCCTTTTGTTACATCGGTATTCACCGCATCATCGCATCATCCCTTCAAAATACCCGATGAATACAAGGAAATCTTCAAGGAAGGAGATGACCCGTTCTTCAAATGTGTACAATATACCGACAATGCACTAAAGGCATTTTTCGAGACTGCAAGCCAACAGAAATGGTACAATAACACCCTGTTTGTCATCACAGCCGACCACACCAACCATAGCATAGAGCCTGAATACAAGACCTCGTCGGGCAGTCTTGAAGTACCGGTGATATTCTTTGAACCTAACGGTCAGGCTCCTTTTGAGCCTGGCATAGACAGCACTACAATAGCCCAACAGATTGATATAATGCCGACAGTGCTTGAGTACACAGGATACGACAGACCTTTCATTGCATTTGGCAAAAGCCTGATATCGACAACTCCGGAAAAGAACTTTGCAGTAAACTATAACAATGAAATGTACCAATACTACAAAGACGAGTTGATACTTCTCTTCGACGGGGAGAAGAGTACCGGATTGTATAACATACGCAAGGATAAGCTGATGAAAGAAAACATTATCGGCACTTCAGATGTTGAGAACAAAATGGAAAAAGAGCTGAAAGCAATCATACAGCAATACATGACACGAATGATAAACGACAGGCTTACAGCCGAAACCGATAAAGAGAGAGACTGACATGGCAACTGTAATATACCCTTCACCGATATTCGGTCCCGTAAAAAGCCGCAGATTGGGCATTTCACTCGGTATAAACCTGTTACCGCACAATGGTAAAGTATGTACATTTGATTGTATCTATTGCGAGTGCGGATTCAACGCAGAACGCCGCACGACATCGCCATTGCCAAGACGTGAAGATGTTGCCAAGGCGCTCGAATGCAAGTTGAGAGCAATGAAAGAGGAGGGCTTGCAGCCGGATGTTCTCACATTCGCAGGAAATGGCGAACCTACAATACACCCCGATTTCAGCAATATCATAGACGACACTATTGCCATACGGGATGCCTACTGCCCCGAAGCAAAAGTAAGCGTACTGACTAATTCGACTATGATAACCCGCCCCGAAGTATTCAATGCACTCAAGAAAGTTGACAATAACATACTCAAGCTTGACACCATAGACTACGAGTATATCAAGAGAGTCGACCGGCCAACAGGAAAATATGATTTAGAGAGCATAATCCGGCTCATGCGTGCCTTTGAAGGAAGAGCAGTCATTCAAACAATGTTCCTTAAAGGGACTGTAAACGGCATAAGTATAGACAACACCGGTGACCGGTATGTGCTACCGTGGCTTGATGCAGTAAGAAAGATTGCACCAAGAGAGGTAATGATTTACACAATAGACAGAGAGACACCGCAAAGGGGGCTTGAAAAGGCATCAAGAGAGGAACTTGACAGAATTGCCGGCATGTTGGCCGAAGCCGGAATAAAGACATCCGTATCCTACTGATTTCTGCATCAGAAACCGAAATAATCCGACAACCCCGTATAGGATATTGTTATGAACATGTAACGTATGAACTTTCCGAGTGCCATCACAGAAATCACCTTATAACAGTTCACACGCATCACTCCCAACACAACCAGCAGCGCCTCACCGAGTACAGGGACAAAGGAGATGAAAGCAACCCAGAAACCATACTTCTGAATCATTATATCAGCTCTTTTCATTCTCTTGTCAGGAATCTTGAAGAATCTCTGTGCCTTCTCCTTTGTTGTCAGATACCCCAACATGAAACAGCTTATGCCACCGAGTGTATTGCCCAAAGTCGCCACACACGTAATTGCAATAGCATTAAGTCCCAAACCAAGAAAAAACACGAGCAGAACCTCGCTGGTTATAGGAAGCACCGTACCCGAAAGGAAAGAGAGCACTCCCATACCCAAATAACCATACTCTTTAAGATAATCCAGAATTATTTCGACCATACGTTAAAAACAGCCATTAAAAGCCATATTAAGTTCATAAATATGAAATACACGTTTGAAACTCTTGTAATTTTAAGCGAGAACATATATGCTGCCACTATGGACATCCCGGGTATACGCCATATAAAGAGTACATCTTGTAACGGATATGCAAATGACAGTATAATGAGATAGATATTAAGACATAGAAAGAAAAGCAGCCTCTTCCGCAGCATAGGCTTCGCCGGTGAAGAGGAGGTCATGAATGCCACCGATGCAGGCAACAGCAACAGCAATTCTACCACAATCTTCAACAGCCCGGTTATAGGCATCTCCGATGCAAACATTGCATGCGATGCAAAAAACTCATGCAGAAACCGAGTACATATATCCGCTTCGGGATATATATATACCGTACCGTATACAAGCCAATACGGTGTAACCATACCCAGAAGCATGGCAAACATTCTTTTTACAGTAAAGATACCCGATACAAGCAAAAAGAACAACATCGGAGGCAATATCCATAAGCAGAGCGGCACAATAAAAGAGAGGGATGTTGTAATTGCAAAGGACGTATATACTCTGCACTCTGCCACCTCAAGCTGTTGTGACGAAAAAAGAATAGCAACAGCAACCATGACCATGAGTGTAGAAAAGGCAGCTATCGCATCATCGTGATTGCAGAATATCGCAATTAGCCACAAGAAGAGGGGAATCAGCCAATTCACACGCCTTTCAAACAGCCTTAAAGAGTTAAGCAGATATGCTGTTGCAAAGAAAACAAGCAGTGACACGGTCTTTACTGCCAGCGTTTCTGTCAAAGCCTCCTCACGCGGAACAAGCCATAGAATATCCGACAAGCCACCGATAAACCACAATGCCAGTGATGCAACAAGCATCACCGGCATAGTATATCTGCCCGATACAAAACGTCCTTGTAAAGAGTTGTTACAAATCAAAGCCTATATCCCCTCTGAAATACTTCTTTTCGAAATTAATCGCATTAGCCGCACGGAAAGACTTTTCAAGAGCCTCCGCACGCGAATCACCGTACGATACGGCAGCAAGGACCCTACCGCCGGATGTCACAACCTTTCCATCCTTCACTGCAGTTCCTGCATGGAATAATATACTGTCCTTTACCTCTTCAAAACCACTCATCACGAATCCTTTGTCGTAGTGCTCGGGATATCCACCGGAAACCAGCATTACACACACAGCCGTCCTCTCATCGAATTCCACCACGGTTCCGGCAAGCGTACCGGCAGAAACCTTCTCAAAGAGTCCGACTATATCGCTCTTGAGACGCAGCATGACAGATTCGGTTTCAGGGTCACCCATACGCACGTTATACTCGATTACCATAGGCTCGCCATCGACATTGATAAGACCGAAAAAGATGAAACCTTTGTATAATAGGTTATCCTTAACCAACCCGTTTACAGTCGGTTTGATAATTCTCTCTTCAACCTTTTCCATCCACTCTTTGGTAGCAAAAGGTACCGGAGAAATGGATCCCATACCGCCTGTGTTGAGACCGGTATTTCCCTCCCCTATCCTTTTATAGTCCTTTGCCTCGGGCAATACTACATAATCCTTGCCATCTGTGAGGACAAACACCGAGCACTCTATGCCATCGAGGAATTCCTCTATTACAACAGTAGCCGAGGAATCACCGAACATACCGCCGAACATCTCATCAAGACTATTTTTAGCCTCTTCGAGTGTGGAGAGAATCAACACACCTTTACCTGCGCACAATCCATCGGCTTTCAGCACATAAGGTGCCTTCAACCCCTCAAGGAAACGATAGGCATCCTCTTTCTCAGCTGCAGTAAATGCCCTGTATGCCGCAGTCGGGATATTGTGACGTTGCATAAAATCCTTGGCAAAGCTCTTGCTGCCCTCAAGCTCAGCAGCGGCTTTTGACGGGCCTATGACAGCTATTCCGGAAAGAGTCTCGCTGGCCTGGAAATAATCATAGATACCTTTCACCAACGGGTCTTCGGGCCCCACAACGACCATTCCGACAGCATTGGCAAGTACAAATTCGGCTATAGCGTCAAAATCGCAGACATTTATTGCAACATTCTCGCCCACCTCTCTTGTTCCGGCATTACCGGGAGCGATAAACAATTTCTCTACCTTGGGGCTCTGTGCTATTTTCCACGCGAGCGCATGCTCGCGACCTCCGCTACCTAAAAGTAAAATATTCATTCCTGTGATTATTTAGCATTCGTGTTATCTTTCCTTTCTCTTACCTCCGCGCAAAGGCTTGAAGTCACCATTGAATCCACCATTGCGATGCTTGTTTCCGCTATGCCTATCGCCATTACGGACAGATGACTCCGGCCGACCTTGAGAACGGCCGTATCTGTCACGACCTTGCATTTTCTCTCTTGATCCATTGTCATTTTGTTCTGAATTACGTCTTCCGGCTTCACGATTCTCGCGACGTTCACGGCCGGCAACTATACGTTTAGCGTTCCTGGTTCCGAAATAGGACTCCAACTCGCGACGACGACGCATAGAATCCTCATCTATTTCACTTGAATAGTTATCGTAACTCTGTTCTTTACGTAAAGGGCGAGGTTCTCCGTCGAGACCGGTCAAACGGGAACGGCGTTTCAATGGAGCAAAATCCTTTTTGAGTTCGTTACCCTCATCGCGGAATCCCTTATATTTGCCCTGAAACAACTCATACTTGCGGAATTCACAATCAAGTTCACCGTTGTAGAGCGGAATACGCGCAGAGGCTTTCAGACCAATCTGATCGAAACAGTCATAACTGCTGCTGATAATCCAGGCTTCATTCCCTTGAAATGAATGCTTGAGACGCGAACCGAGTTCTTTGTATGTCTGCAAGAGGTTCTCAAAGACAAGACGTTCGCCATAAGGAGGATTGACTACCATTAGGGCACGCTCGGACGGCTCTACAAAATCCTTTATATCCCGGCACTCGACTTCTATAATATCACCCATCATTGCCGACTTGACATTCCGGCGCGCACAAGCAACCATACGGCCATCCATATCATAACCATAGATTTTATGTTTGAACTCACGTTCACCGGAGTCGTTGTCATATATCGACTTGAACAGTTCACTGTCAAAATCCTTCCATTTCTCGAAAGCATAGCCTTGACGGTACACACCGGGAGCAATATTACGCGCTATCAGCGCTGCCTCTATGAGCAAGGTACCCGAACCACACATGGGATCAATGAAATCACACTCTCCATTCCATCCTGTAAGCATTATCATACCGGCAGCAAGCACCTCGTTTATCGGTGCAGCACCGGTCTCCACACGGTAACCGCGTCTATGGAGCGACTCACCGGAACTATCAAAAGCCAACGTGCACTCCTCACCGGCAATATGTATATGGAATATAAGGTCTGGATTATTCAAACGCACAGATGGACGCTCACCATACTTCTCATTGAAATAATCGGCTATCGCATCCTTTACGCGGTAGGCTACGAATTTTGAATGGCGGAACACATCGCTATATACAACGGAATCTACCGAGAATGTCGACTTGCAGTCAAGATATTTCTCCAACTCCATAGATTTTATCACATTGTATACCTCGTCTGCATCAGATGCCTTGAAATGCATAATGGGCTTCAATATGCGGACTGCAGTCCTCAAATGGAAATTCGCCTTATACATCAACTCTTTATCTCCCGTAAACGAGACCATACGACGGCCCAACTGTACATTGTTTGCCCCCAAAGCAACCAACTCTTTTGCCAAGACCTCCTCCAATCCTTGGAATGTCTTTGCTATCAGTTCAAAATCTCCCATAAAATTGTCAAAAAGATACATGAGGTAACACCCCACTATTATTTTGCAAAGGAACAAAAAAAAGCGATGCAAATCAACAAAAGCGCTTGTTATTTGGAACGAATAGGCTACATTTGCATCGTACACGACATACATGCACAATAACAAAAGAAAACATCATGATTGAGATAAAGAAAACCATAATTCCGGCATTGGCAACAACAGCAGTTCTCCTTGTAACCGGTATTATACTATCAAGCGCGACATCCGCATGCGACAGAGAAACCGACAACCGTGACATACAGCCCAAGGAACTGTACACAGTCTCCCCCGAAGTACCGCGTGAGATTATATTTGCCGGAGAAAAGATACAGTTGACCTTGCAGAACCGCCATGAACGCATGGACAGAGAGATTATGTCATTCACATACTCCCACATAAACACCATGTTGCAGATAAAGCGCGCCAACCGCCTGTTTCCCATAGTAGAACCAATCCTCAAAGAGTGTGGAGTTCCCGATGACTTCAAATATCTGATGATTATAGAAAGTAATGGAGATATCGAGGCACGCTCTCCTGCAGGTGCAGGCGGACTATGGCAATTCCTTGAGAAGACCGGAAGGGAGTATGGGCTTGAGGTAAACAAAGAGATTGACGAACGTTACAATATCGAAAAAGCAACACGCGCCGCGTGTGGATACCTCAAGGAGTCATATGCCATTTACGGCGATTGGATTACCGTTGCAGCAAGCTACAATACAGGAAGGACCAACGTTAACAAACGTATTGAAGGACAAAAGGAGAAAAAAGCCATAAACCTTCATCTGCTGCCCGAAACATCACGCTACATATTCCGTCTGCTTGCAGCAAAGACTATCTTCACAAATCCACAGAAATACGGATTCCGTCTGCGCAACAGCGACCTATACCCACTTATTGTCCACAAGAGCATAGTACGCATAGATTCAGCAGTAGCCAATTGGGGAGTTTTTGCAAAAGAGAACGGCACCACGTACCTTCAGCTGCGTGAAGCCAACCCTTGGATAAGAAGCACATCGCTCACAAACAAGAACAGAAAGGTATACGACGTAAAAATACCCGATACAGGGGCACAGGAATATAATCCGCAACAGACGAAGCCACACTGCAACAGCTGGGTAACCGAATAGAAGAACCGTCAAGGAGAACTTATGCCATCTCTTCGCCTATTCTCATCTTTGCATCGTTGAGAAATTTGCGTATGTCACGTTCATTTCCCTTCTTGCATATCATGAGCACATCCTTTGAATCTACGACAACCATATCGTCCACACCCTGCAGGACCACAAGCTTGCCTGAAGGCAAAACAACCATATTGTTGTGACTGTCATACTTTAATGAACATCCACCTCTTACGGCGTTGCCTTCCCCATCCTTCGGCATCATCCCGTAAAGGGTATCCCAGGTTCCTATATCGGCCCAACCGAATTCACCGACAACCACATATACATTGTCAGCTTTCTCCATTACGCTCATATCGACCGAGGCGTTCGGGAAAGAGGTGTATATGCTGTAGCCACGTTCTCTACGACCCTCCCTGTCGGGAATCTCCATGTATATATCCTCAAGTTCTTTCATCATATCGGGCAGATACTTCGACATGGTGTCTATTATTGTCTGCACATTCCATATATATATACCGGAATTCCAATAGAACTCACCACTCTCCATAAATATCTTTGCAAACTCAAGTTCCGGTTTCTCGGTAAATGTGCGGACTTTGTAGAATGAGCCGTCTTCAACACAACCTTCAGCCTGAATGTATCCATATCTCGTCTCGGGACATGTAGGCTTGATACCGATGACTACAAGTTTGTTGTTGTGAGCGACAAAATCAAGACCTTTCCCGACAACTTCCACAAAGTTTACCTCGTCGAGAACAAGCTGGTCGCTCTGAGCGACAACTATGTTGGCGTGCGGATTAAGCAGACGTATGTGGCAGGCAAGGTTGGCTATGCTCGGAGCTGTACCCCTGAAAGCCGGTTCTCTGATTACCTGACTCCCGGGGACATCGGGTAGTTGCTCATGCACAAGAGCCGAATATTCCACATTTGTAGAGATTATGATATTCTCACGAGGAACAATACGACTGTAACGGTCATATGTCTGCTGCAACAGAGTCCTGCCACAGCCAAGAAGGTCGAGGAACTGCTTAGGGTATGCCTTGCGGCTCATAGGCCAAAGACGCGTACCCTGGCCACCGGCCATTATTATGCAATAACGGTTATTGTCCATACCGGTATGATTTTAGAAACTGCCTTTGAATTCATAACGCGAGTATAATATTTTTATTGCAGAAGAGAAAGTCATTTGAATTTATTTCTACACAAATACCGGCTTTTGGACAGAAGCGTCCACATTTTCATAAATCAAAGAGCTTTATCGCCTGGGCGATAAAGCTCTTTGATTTATGAAAATGTGGAATCCATTAAAATTCAGCATTATTCGGAGTACGCGGGAAAGGTATCACATCACGTATATTGGACATGCCTGTCACAAAGAGCAGGAGACGTTCAAATCCGAGGCCGAATCCTGAATGGGGACATGAACCGTAACGACGGGTATCCAGGTACCACCACATATCCTTCATTGGAATATTCATCTCCTCTATACGTGCCAGGAGCTTGTCATAATCAGCCTCACGCTCCGAACCTCCAATAATCTCTCCTATCTTCGGGAAGAGCACATCCATAGCACGTACAGTCTTGCCATCCTCGTTCTGTTTCATGTAGAAAGCCTTAATATCCTTCGGATAATCCGTCAGAATAACAGGACGCTTGAAATGGGTCTCTACAAGGTAACGCTCATGCTCCGAAGCGAGGTCAACCCCCCAATATACAGGGAACTCGAACTTGTGACCGGCAGCAACAGCATCCTCAAGAATCTTTATTCCTTCGGTATAACTCAAACGGACAAATTCTGTATTTACAATTGACTGCAGACGCTCTATCAGTTCCTTGTCAATCATCTTGTTCAAGAATGTCAAATCTTCCATACAGTTGTCGAGAGCCCACTGCACACAATATTTGATGAATTCCTCGGCCAGTTCCATGTTGTCGTTTATGTCATTGAACGCTACCTCGGGCTCTATCATCCAAAACTCAGCCAAATGGCGTGGAGTATTAGAATTCTCTGCACGGAAAGTAGGGCCGAATGTATATATAGCTCCTAGAGCAGTCGCTGCAAGCTCGCCTTCGAGCTGACCGGATACGGTAAGACTCGCCTGTTTCCCAAAGAAATCACCGTCATACCTGATATTTCCGTCTTCGTCCTTCTTCAGGTCATACAGGTTCATTGTTGTAACCTGAAACATCTGACCGGCTCCCTCGCAGTCCGAAGCTGTTATAATCGGAGTATGGAAATAGCAAAAGCCTCTGTCATGAAAGAATTTATGTATGGCATAAGCCATATTGTGACGGATGCGGAACACTGCACCGAATGTATTTGTCCTCGGACGAAGATGCGCTACCGTACGCATGTATTCCATTGTCTGCCCCTTCTTCTGCAGAGGATATGTGCTGTCACAACCGCCAAGCAGTTCAATTTCAGTAGCCTGTATCTCCACAGACTGACCACCGCCGATAGACTCCACAAGCATACCATTCACACTGAGACATGCGCCTGTCGTAAACATCTTCACAAACTCCTCATCAAATTTGTCTGCATCGATAACAACCTGAACATTGTTTATTGTAGAGCCATCGTTAAGAGCCACAAAAGCAACTTGTTTGCTACTACGGCGAGTCCTTACCCAACCCTTTACGTTTACCTCGACACCGGGGGTACAATTCTTGAGCAATTCCGATATCTTCGTTCGTTTTATCGTCTTCATTGATTATATATTTGTTTCTATGGCAATACCCATAAATAAGTTAGTCTTCTATTCGTAAGCACCCATTCTCAACATATTTACCTCTTTCTCTGTGAGATAGCGCCAATCTCCACGCCTCAGATTCTTTTTAGTAAGGCCTGCAAAAAGTACACGGTCGAGTTTGTTTACCCTGTAACCGAGATGTTCGAGCATACGACGCACAATACGGTTCTTTCCGGAGTGTATCTCTATGCCTATCTGCGAACGGTCGGCATCATTCACATATGTAACCTCATCTGCATACACATGTCCATCCTCAAGTTCTATACCGTTGACCAGCAAATCCATGTCAGACATTGCAACATTCTTGTCACATGTAACATGATAGATTTTCTTCTTCATGAACTTGGGGTGAGTGAGTTTTGCAGCCATGTCACCATCGTTTGTCAACAGCAGCACACCCGTTGTATTACGGTCGAGACGGCCTACGGGATATATTCTCTCCTTACCTATACCTTTCAGACAATCAAGTACCGTCTTGCGTTCCTGGGGGTCATCGACTGTTGTTACGCAGTCCTTAGGCTTATTGAGAAGCACATACACCTTCCTTTCGGGGTTTACGCGCTCACCGTTGAAACGTATCTCATCGGTCTGAAGCACCTTCGTGCCCAATTCCGTAACCACCTCTCCATTCACTGTTATGAGACCGGCCTCGATGTAGTTGTCAGCCTCACGGCGTGAGCATATTCCAGCATTTGCCATATACTTGTTCAAACGCACCGGAGCGTTGGGATCTATTGTAGCCTCACGGTAAGCGATACGCTTCTTGGCACTGTATTTCGCATTCGGGTCATAAGCAGCCTTTCTATTTCCTTTGGCACCATAGCCTGTACGGCGTTCTGCACCGTAGCTGCCATAACCTCGTCCTTCGCTACCGTTATTGAAAGCATTATTGCCTTCACCACGATATGCACCTTTGCGGAAATTACGTTCACCGCCTTGATGCTCATCGGCAAAACGTGGCCTGTACTCGCCATGGAAACGGGGTTTACCGCCTCTCTCATTACCAAAACGGCTGTTTTCAAAATCACGACCTTGGTGACCGTACGAACTGTAGCCACCGTTTCCATTGTTACGGTCGGTACGCACGAACTGTGGACGGCCGTCCTGGTTCCTATTGAAACGCGGACGCTGCTTCAGTCTGTTATCATCATTGAAATTAGGGTTAAAGGATGTCCTTTCTCTGTTTCCGCGCGGAGCAAAACCGTCCTGACGCTTGTCTCTATAATTACTCATCTATAAAATATTTTACGAACCTCACGGTCCAAATTATATCCATTACAAACCTGTGTACGAATGTGGGGTAATAGCACGCAGTTCCTCCTTCACGTTTTCCGGAACATCAAGCCCGTCAATAAACTGCAACAGAGTATTCCTGTTTATGCCTTCATTGGTACGTGTCAATGCCTTCAGCGCCTCATAAGGATTGGGATATGCCTCACGGCGAAGGATTGTCTGTATACCCTCGGCACAAACGCTCCAACAATTATCTAACTCATCATAAATCGCACTCTCATTGAGCAGAAGCTTACACAATCCCACCAAAGTACTCTTTATGGCTATAAGCATATGCCCCATTGGAACACCTACATTCCTAAGCACTGTCGAATCGGTCAAGTCTCTTTGCAGACGCGAAATAGGCAATTTCATCGAAAGATGTTCGAGGATTGCGTTCGCTATACCGAGATTTCCTTCGCTATTCTCAAAATCGATAGGATTCACCTTGTGAGGCATAGCACTTGACCCAACCTCGCCGGCCTTGATTTTCTGTTTGAAGAACTCGTTGGAGATATACTGCCAGAAATCCTTGTCCATATCCATGATTATGATATTCACGCGACGCATGGCATCAAAGAGCGCAGCGAGATTGTCATAGTTGGAAATCTGTGTCGTATACTGCTCACGTTGCAAACCAAGTTTCTCACTGACGAACCTGTTGGCAAACTCTTTCCAATCTACAGAGGGATACGCAACACGGTGCGCATTGAAGTTGCCTGTAGCACCACCGAATTTTGCAGAAATTGCGCACCTCTTAAGTTCTGCCAACTGTGTCTCAAGCCTATATATAAACACCATAATTTCTTTTCCCAAACGGGTGGGTGATGCCGGCTGGCCATGAGTACGTGCCAACATAGGAATATCCTTCCATGCCTCGGCATACTCTCTCAACTGCCCGAGCAACTCATCCATAGCCGGATAGTAGACTTCTTCGAGAGCATCCTTTATAGAACGCGGAACAGAAGTGTTATTTATATCCTGCGAAGTCAAGCCGAAGTGAATGAACTCCTTAAACTCTCCAAGAGCACCTATCTCATCAAATTTCTCTTTGATGAAATACTCCACAGCCTTCACATCATGGTTAGTGACCTTTTCAATCTCCTTGACACGTGCCGCATCCTGGGCTGTAAAATCCTCATATATCCTGCGGAAACGTGAGAAAAGGGCCTTATCGACTCCTTCTAATGCCGGAATAGGCAACTCGCATAGAGCAATAAAGTACTCTATCTCCACGAATATACGGTACTTTATAAGCGCATACTCAGAAAAATAACTTGCCAATTGCTCTGTCTTGCTCCTATAACGACCGTCAACCGGAGATACAGCTGTCAGAATATTAAGTTCCATCTTTATATTTTTAAAAAAGTTTCATTTACAAAAATAGCACTTTTTAGTAACAAACGCTCCATAGTAACACAAAGTTTATAAAAATAAACATATAAAAAGGAAGGTTGCATAAAAGGCTCAAAATAAAAAAAGCCTACGCACTGCGCAGGTCAAGCATCGTGGACGTTGACGGATTCGAACCGCCGACCCTCTGCTTGTAAGGCAGATGCTCTAAACCAGCTGAGCTAAACGTCCAATACAATAATCTTTTTCAAATTCGTGGACGTTGACGGATTCGAACCGCCGACCCTCTGCTTGTAAGGCAGATGCTCTAAACCAGCTGAGCTAAACGTCCAATACGCTGCAATTCCCAATTGCGATGCAAAGGTACAGCGAATAATTATAAGAAACAAACTTTTCGACAAATATTTTCACTTACTCACAAAAAAAAGATAGCATCTTATCAAGCGAGATAAGCATTAAATCCATCAGCACTCTTTCCATGAAACACGAACATAAAGAGCCGAAGCCATCAGCCAAAACAAAAAAACGGTCGGGCAAAGCCCGACCGTTAGAATATTTATGACAGATTGCACATTACTTTACAATCTCCATGATTGCACGACGGTTCAGATACTTATTGCTCAGCTCGTTTGTCTCACCGGCACCTACAGCCTCTACCTCAACGCCCTTAGACTTGAGAATAGCAGCAACTGCATCAGCACGCTCCTGAGAGAGCTTCAAGTTGTAATCCTCTGCACCGATTGTGTCAGCATAACCTGTTACGCGAACCTTTGCACCGGCAGCAGCAGCAGCCTCAGCAAACGCAGCAATATTCATCTCCTCTTTCTTTGAATCGATCTTTGCAGAACCGAAAGCGAAGAATACAGACTGCTTTGCATTTACGAACTTAGGCTCATCAGCCAATCTCTTGATTTCGTTGTTTGCAGCAGCCAAATCGTTCTGTGCAGTAGTAAGAGCTTTCTTTGTCTTATTGTTCTCAGCCTTAACAGCATTCATCTGAGCGTTGAGCTCATCAATTGCAGCTGCGTGAAGAGCGAGGATTGCAGGAACATCAGCAGCCTCTGACCAACCGGTCTTGCCAAGTTTGAAAGTGAAACCAGCAGTTGCACTCCACATCATATCATGACCAGAAGAGCCCGAAACACCGTTGAAACCGTTTCTCAAGAAGAGACCTCCAAGCTCAACATTGAATGCCCAACGCTTTGCGAAGTTGTATGAAGCAATGATACCATAGTTAGCAGAAACACCGCCATGGAGATCATCGTCAGCATAACCCTTACGGCCAGCCCAACCAACACCAAGATAAGGTATTACATCAAAACGAGGAGCCTCTTTGTAACCCCAAATGAGATTGCGGATGTTGAACAAAGCATCGAAGTGGAAGTTCACAAATGTCTTGTGAGGAGCAGCCTCAAAGCACTGAACGTTCAAGCCATTATAACCCACTCTCCAACCGAAGCCCGGTGTATGCCATTTTCCAGCATAGATATTCAAAGCCGGAGAAATGTGTTTGAAAGGACTCTCACCATTGGTTACAACACCATTGTAGAGGTTCACACCACCATTAACACTAACAAACCAGTTGCTGCCAAAGCTGTTTGTCACTACAGAATTCTTCACTGTAGGAACTACGACCTCGCTAACAGTCTCCTGTGCATAGGAGAACATAGCAATACTAGCAACCGCTAGTGAAATCATAAACTTTTTCATACTTAAACCAATTAAAATCTTTATATTACATCATTATTTTCCAAAAACCCGGCACTAATCAAACACAGAAAAGAGCCGTAATGTTTAACAAAAGCAACTGCCATGAGGCAAGTTTTGCCACCAAAACAGCATAGGCACAATACTTTTGATTTGCAAATTTACATAAATTTCACAAAGTAAAACAAGTTATAATAGCCAAAGAATATATGTTTAACAACATTTAACAAATAAAAACTTCTCTACTTCATAAAATTACGTTCGATATCGGAATCATGCATTATGTGTATAATAATTGAGCCGTCGGGAGTACGCGAAGGCACCGATGTGTTGAACAGTTCATCGACCAGGTTTTTCATCTCATCATCCGACAAAATCTGACCAGGCACGATTGCAAGTTGCCTTGACATAACAGCAGCAAGGTGATCGTGAAGTTTGTCGCTTGTGTCTGCCGTCTGCTCGGCGGCTGTCGCGACAATATCTGTAAGAAGTTTTGCAGGAGACAAGCCTTCGATGCCGGCAGGTACCCCGTTGATGGCAAACGAACCGCCACCTAACGAAGATATATCGAAACCCAAATAGGAGAGTTCATCAATAATAGACTCAAGAACGACGGCTTCCGCTATAGCAAACTCCACCCTCTCGGGGAAGAGCAACCCTTGCGATGGAGAACGCTTTTCAAGGAGCTGCCGTCTGAACCTGTCGTATAGAACCCTCATGTGCGCCCTTCTCTGATGAACCCACATAAGCCCCGATTTTACCGGAATCAGGATATATTGCCCTTTATACTGCGACATAGGTATATGCTCTTCGCTGTATGCCAAATTGCACTGCGGCTCTTTGGCAATATCGGAGACATCCTCAAACGGCGAAAGATCAAGAGGTTTGTTTTCTTCTGAAATGCCATCGTACAAGGCCTCCCAAGCGCTGTCAAGACCATTGTTGCCGGCCGACATGTTCTTGAAAGGATTATATGACGGATTATATGTTATCCTGGGAGCTGCAAGAGGAGTATCGGCACTGCCGGAAAAATCCATTACCGGGATATCCGGCACAGCATCGTCGTCAAAATCCAGACTGGGCACAGCATTGAAACGCCCCAGCGCTTCGCGTACCGATGCGGATATTATTTTCCAGAGGCTCTGCTCATCCTCAAATTTTATTTCGGTCTTTGTCGGATGTATATTTACATCTATACGATCCGGTTCCACATCAAGCATAAGGAAGAACGGCACCTGCTCGCCAGGCGGTAATATATCGCCATAGGCCTCGGAGACAGCTTTTGCAAAATAGGGGTGACGCATATACCTCTTGTTTGCAAAGAAGAACTGCTGCGCTCCTCTCTTGCGCGCACTTTCCGGTGTACCCACATAACCTTTGACATTTATCATCGTGCTGTCAACAGACACCTCTATCAGTTGCGTGTTTATCTTCTTTCCGAATAAATTCACAATCCTCTGACGGAACGAAGAGGGTGGCAAAGAGATTATTTCTGCGCCATTGCTGACAAGCGAAAACTCGACATCGCAATTTACAAGAGCAACACGTTCAAGCTCTGATACAATGTTATTCAGTTCTGTCTGGTTTGATTTCAAGAACTTACGCCTGGCCGGTATATTGAAGAAGAGATTCTTCACCTTGAAATTGCTCCCGACCGGTGCCGAAACAGGCTCCTGGAGTTCAAGCTTTGAACCAGAGATTTGAAGCATTGTCCCCAGCTCGTCAACAGCACGACGGGTAACAAGTTCTACTTGCGCCACAGCAACAATAGAAGCCAATGCTTCGCCACGGAAACCCATTGTAGTGAGAGCAAACAAGTCTTCTGCTGAAGAGATTTTAGACGTGGCGTGTCTTTCGAATGCAATACGGGCATCCACTTCCGACATTCCCTTGCCGTCATCTATTACCTGTATAAGTGTCCTTCCTCCATCTGTCACTATTACCTGAACCTTTTTTGCACCGGCATCGATAGCATTCTCTACAAGCTCCTTGACAACAGATGCAGGGCGTTGCACAACCTCGCCGGCTGCAATCTGATTCGCAACAGAATCGGGCAACAGATGTATTATATCATTCATAAGCAACACTAAAAGACATAAACCTCTTTCAACAGATAATAAAGAATCATGGCACACACAAAGAGTGCGCAGACTGCAGCACGCGACGAAATACGCTCGCCGTTATCTCTTCGACGTGCAAGATGAGAGTTCTCATTGGTAAATGCCCCTTTCAGCCTATCTGCATAAGAGCCCTCTTCAGGAGGAAGCAATCCGAGTTCACGCTTGGCATTATGCACAATCTTGTCAATCTTCTCCTTGCGTTCATCGACATATATGTATTTATGATTGAACCGTCTTGGTTCCTTTGATTTGAAAAAACCCATATCACTCCTCCTTCCTGAACCTGTCAAGCGTAGGCAACGGGATGCTATCTTTCTTGAGTACCTTCAACACGCGATCCGCTCCTTTGCCACGCCAATTAAAAATATCCTCCTTGTCTGCAGGACGTACATAGTCAAACCAGACAAAATTATCAAGATAGCACTCGTCTTCGGGACGCTGACTCATAGGATAAAAAACGCCTTTAGCCTCTTTCGGAACAACAACCTTTTCAACCAAGCCATCTTTCACGTATGCTATTGCCCTTCCTGCAGTCGTAGTATTCATTCCAACATAGCTGCTGTCATTATCCAATGGATAAAAGACCAGTTGCACACTGCCTATCACCTGCATTTCGGAAAGTTTGCCTTCATCAAAGAAGAATTTCATCTCCTGACCTTTTATCTGGTTGAAATTCGTCGAATCAAGTCTTTCCGCATAAAGCGTCTGGTTTATTATATTGACCCAATCGATTGAGGAACTGTCCATATACACTTTCACAACCTCTCCAAGCAGCTGCACGCCTTCATTCCATAGAATAGGGTCCTTATACATTGTCATACATGTATCTCGCGAGTCGAATACAAGCGAATCACATACAGCCTGCATGCTTTTGCTCCACGCGCGTACCTTGTTATATGCCTTGACCTGACGATACAATGAGTCGGTATCGAGGTTATATGAGACTGTCCATATAGTATCGGCATGCATGAAAAGAGAATCCTTTTGAGAAAAATCCACAACAACCGCACGCTCTGTAACATAAGCCGAATCGGCGATTTCGTCTATGAAGGCATATTCTCCCGTGAGCATATTACGGTTCAAGGTATCGGTGTAAACGATATTGCCAAAGACTTCGCTGTACCCTCTCGCCGTATCATAGAAGATTGAGTCTGCCACAACATTCTTTTTGTCGTTATACAGCACTGAACGGTCGAGCAGAAATGCCTGGCGGGCGGATGTATTGTATCTGCCGTTTTCCGAATACACCTCGCTTTTTCCACTGTAGATATTTGTAGGACCGACAATTGTAGCAAATTTACTGTCAGTATTGTAGTGCAAGGTATCGGACAACATTCTGAACCTCGGATTCTCCAGACTTACATCATCTGTAAATACCGCCTCTTTTGTGTCGACACAATATTCACCGTAATAAGAAGAGAGAACACTCTCCTCGTCGGAAAGTACGCCGTAGTCGAAAAAGTATCCGAGATTTATATTACGGTCAAAATCAAGGCTGTCAGTCTCAAGCACAGTACTCTTGTCAATAAGGCGCACATTTTTTCTCACTCTGGCAAGATTGGTATCACCGTCATAGTCAAGATAGTCGCCATAAAGAAAAAGTGTATCTCCCTGCTCCATACGGACATTTCCGAAAGCCTGGAAGGCATTTTTTTTCTGGAAGTAATGCGCACTGTCACAAAACATATACATGCTGTCGCGTCTGAACTTTACATCTCCCACAAGAATCCATGCATCAGGATTCACCTCCTCATCGAAACGGGTAATATCGGTATGAAGCATGTGGATGTAGCTCTTCTTCTCTTCTGAAGTACTGTCATTCACCGCTTCATTCTGCGCCGAGACTGCAAGAAGAGAGGCGCACAAGAATGTTATTGTTCCTAATATGCGCATAGACTACTTCTCCTCATAGAAGTTCCAGTCGGGATACTTGAAATCACAATTCCTGCTGTCGGGGTTGACCCTCACATATGTATTCTTCTGCTTTTCCTTTATCCACCGCTGTATCTTCTCATCGCTCAATTTTGCCTGGAGCAAGTTCTTCAAGGTCTCATAGTCATCACTCATTGTTGCCTGATGAGCTTCTGTCTTCGATCTGAGTTTCAAGACTGCACATACAGTCTTCCCGTTGTCGAGCAGCCAGGTAAAGGGCTGGGAGACATCACCTATAGCAAGACCATCCACAACACGGGCAACATCAACAGGCAACTCGTCAAGCGCAAAGCGCGACGACGCTGTATTCTTGTTATACATGATTCCGTAATTGTTGCGTGTATCTTTATCATCGGAATACAACTCGACAGCCTTTTCAAAAGTCATATCACCTTTCTTCACGGCATTTGCAATCGAATCGAGCTGCAGAAGCATTTTCTTGATATTTTCATTGGAACGCTGCGGTTTTCTCAATATATGACGCACTTTAACCTTATCGCCACGCTTCTCTATAAGCTGCATGATATGGAAACCATACTCCGACTCAACAATCTTTGAAACCTTATTCGGGTCGGTGAGATTGAATGCCACTGTGGCAAACGCCGGATCCAACTGGCCACGGCCAAGAAACTCAAGTTCACCTCCGCGACGTGCAGAAACAAGATCCTCGGAATAGAGCAATGCCAAAGTAGAAAAAGATGTTTCACCAGACGTTATACGCTCTGTATAGTCGCGCAATTCACTCTTTACACGCTCAATCTCCTCTACATCCAATGGAGGTTCAAGAGTCATTATCTGAACTTCGAACTGCTTTGGAATAAAAGGCAGGCTGTCTTTGGGCAAGGAATCGAAGTGACGACGCACAAGGGCTGGAGAAACCTTTATGTCGCCCACAATCTTGCTCTTCATCTGTTCCATTGTATACATGTTATGCAACTGTTCGCGATACATTTCACGAATCTCAGCCGAGTTCATGTCGAAATACTCTTCCATTTTCTCTTTGGAGCCAATCTGCTGGAGTACACGGTCCATCTGAGCATCAACCTCAAGCATTATACCGCTCTCCTCCACTACAACACTGTCGAGGCCTGCCTGATGCAGGAACAGTTGCTGAATAGCCAAATCTTCACCGACTACACAATACGGGTCGCCATCAAATTTCCTGCCGTTACCTACCCAATATCTGATAGCCTCCTCAATATCGGAACGCAGTATGCTCTTGTCACCGACAACCCATTCAACACGGTCGATCACATTATCCTGCGCCACGACTCCGGAGGCAAACAGCATTGTCACCGAGCAGACAAATCCTACTATTTTCTTATTTATCATCTCTTTTGTATTAATGTGCCGCAAGCGGCTTATTGTTTTCAAACAGTTCCACTTTCCCTTTTTCCAAGGCCTCTTCGTATATAACGCGTTTTCTCTCCTTGATAAAATTTGCCTTTCTGGAATTTGTGAGCAGTTCCTTAATTTCACCGGAAACCATCTCCACCGGTTTGCGGTCACCTTTACCTATTATAGTATCCGCACACACAAAATAGACAAACCCGCCATCATTGAATTCTATTACATTTTTCCGTGAGAGCCTCTCAGCAAGCTGATATTCCGTTAACGGAGTCAATTTTGCAATCTCGGACATTTCGCGCCACTCCTCCATGAAGTATTCATACTGCGCACCATAGTTTATGCTGTATTTCTCCAACTGCTCAAGGTCCTCTTGATTCCTGCGCATGCACCATGTCCTGACAACATGCTTTTTAGGCGACTTTTCCGGCACTTTAAACAACAGTCCTTTCATCATAGGCTCCTCAAGTTCAAACAATGGAGCATTCGACATGTAGAACAAATTCACATCAGTTTCCGCTATAGAATCTCTAAGATGTTGGTTAATCAATCCGTCCTGATATATGTTCAGGATGAGACTCTTGCGATAGCTGTCCACCATAGTCTCTATCTCGGCCGTTGAAGCGACATTCTCTTTCGCCTTACTGTAGAAAAGAGTCTCCACAAGCCACTTCTCGACATAATCCTTAACAAACCCGGTGCTGTCAGTCCCGTTGCCATAGGTGGCAAACATAAGGTCTACCTCATCCTTATAAAGATACATGCCGTTGACTCCTGCCAAAGGAACACGACCTTTGTGAGGATCCTCTTCATGACACGAATGCACTACAGCAAGCAGCACAAGTGTACAGAAAAACCTGAAGAATATACGCACACACATAACAGAGGTGTTTTGAAAAGACTGGCAAAGATAGAGAATTATCCTTTTCAGTCGTGGTTGTTAACTGTTTTTAGCACCTCCTCGTCAACCTCGACAGCGTACTTCTTGCGAAGTTTCTTTACCCATTTGTCTTCAAGAGACTTCTGATAGTCGTTGACAATAACGCCCCTAACATCCTTATAGCTTTCGGGAGCAGCTATGACAGCACCGGCCACATCGACACGAGTGAAACCAGCCTTCATCTTGCCGCCTTCGCCCTGCCCGAACACAAGTTTATCGACCCAGGCATTGTCTCCTACAGCGAACACGCCAACCTCTACACGCACCGTACGCATAGAATCTTTGGGAAGATTTGCCTCTATAACCGACTTGTATTCATGCGCCTGCTTACCGGCAATCATACTCTTGAGATTGTCTATACTCTCCTGCGAATTTGCATATATCACAGCACCGCGATAGCGTGGTGTCTCAAAAGCATATTTTTTCCGGTTCTTCTTGAAGAACTTTGCCAACCCGACCTCATCACCCGATGCTTTGTTCCACACCTCAAGTGCCGACACCTCAAAGAACAGCAATCCGTCATAATACTCACGCATGAGATTTCCGAATTCGGGATACTTGGTTTCAAGAAGGCTGTCTTCACGGGCAAGCGCCTCCTGCGGAGTGATGTTGCCACCGAACTCCTTTGCCAAGTCGCTTCCACGTTTCATGCGCGCAGCCTCACGGATATTCTGCTGCTCAAGCATCTGGATTATCGCAGGCTTGTACTCATCGAAGGAACCGAACGGACGTGACGAAAAACGCTTCACAATATGGAAACCAACGGGTGTCTCGAAAGGGGTAGAGACATCGCCATCGGAGAGCGAGAATGCTACATTCTCAAACTCGGCATACGTCTGTCCTCTTATTATTTCGAAAGGCTCTACCGAACGTGCCGGCAATTTGAAGAAAGCAGCAACCTCTTCAAAGCTCTTACCCTCTGCCAACATCACCTTTGCCGAATCTATTCTTGCCTTTGCCAAAGCGATAGCCTCGGCATTATCCTTTTGCTTAATCTGGAAAATAATATGGGCAACCTTGAGGAAACCATCCTTGCCAATAGTAGCAGAGTCCTTTGCATAGATGCGGTAAGCCTCATTCGTGATATAGTCAGAATCAATCAGGTAGCTCTCAGCCATCTGCTCACGGTCCTTTCGATACTCCTCACGGAATACCGCCATTGTATCAAGTTTCATTGCCTCAGCCTCGGCAACCTTCAACTTGAAATCGATATACATAGGAAGATACTCCTCAACAGTCTGTCCGTTTTCGCTAAGATTGTTGTTGTTCTTGTTGAATGCATATTCAAATTCAGAACGTCGTATCTCTTTGCCGTTCACTCTCATGAGTACAGGGTCATCACCGGACGCATATACCGACGACACGACAAACAGCAACAGCAGGAATGCACTTTTGATATTCATATTAATCTCCTGTTTTACTCTGGACGGCTATAGTTCGGAGCCTCACTTGTTATAGAAACATCATGGGGATGGCTTTCGAGCACACCGGCATTGGTTATGCGGACAAACTTCGCATCGTGCAAAGAAGCGATATCCTTCGCCCCACAATATCCCATACCTGAACGCAGACCGCCCACAAGCTGATATATAACCTCAAACAAAGTTCCTTTGTAGGGTACACGGGCAGCTATACCTTCCGGCACAAGCTTTTTCTTGTCTGCAGTGTCTGCCTGGAAGTAGCGGTCTTTAGAACCGTTCTCCATAGCCTCAAGAGAGCCCATACCACGATAGGACTTGAATTTACGGCCATTGAAGATTATAGTGTCACCCGGAGACTCCTCTGTACCTGCCACAAGCGAACCAATCATAACGCTGTATCCACCGGCCGCAAGTGCCTTTACAACATCGCCGGAGTATCTCAGACCGCCGTCGGCAATCAAGGGTACACCAGTACCTTCAAGCGCCTTAGCCACATCATAGACAGCAGAAAGCTGTGGAACACCGACACCGGCAACCACACGTGTCGTACAGATTGAGCCCGGACCGATTCCCACCTTTACAGCATCGGCACCGGCTTCGGCAAGCATCTTCGCAGCCTCACCGGTAGCAACATTACCAACAACGATGTCAATATTCGGGAATGCTGCCTTAGCCTCTTTGAGTTTCTTTATCACACCGGCCGAATGACCATGTGCCGTATCGATTATGATAGCATCGACACCTGCATCGACAAGCGCCTTTATACGTTCCATTGCATCCACTGTGACACCCACGCCGGCAGCTACACGCAGACGGCCTTTGCTGTCCTTGCATGCCATAGGCTTATCCTTTGCCTTTGTGATGTCCTTGTATGTTATGAGGCCTACAAGACGACCCTCTGAATCAGTCACAGGAAGTTTCTCAATCTTGTTTTCGCGCAGAATAGTAGCCGCCGACTCCATATCGGTCTTCTGGTGTGTAACAACCAGATTGTCGGCATCAGTCATGACTTCACATACAGGGCGCGCCATATTTGTCTCGAAGCGTAAATCGCGGTTTGTGACAATGCCTACAAGTTTTTTATCCTCGTCCACAACAGGAATACCGCCAATGTGATATTCAGCCATGATATCGAGTGCATCCTTTACAGTCGACTCGGCAAGTATTGTAACAGGATCGTAAATCATACCGTTCTCGGCACGTTTCACAATAGCAACCTGATGGGCCTGTTCTGCAATTGACATATTCTTATGAATGACACCGATACCTCCTTCGCGCGCAATGGCAATAGCCATCTTTGCCTCCGTAACAGTATCCATAGCAGCAGTCACAAACGGCACGTTCAATTCAATATTTCTTGAGAACCTGGTCTTTAGGGATACCTCCTTGGGCAACACCTCCGAATATGCCGGAACAAGCAGCACATCGTCATAGGTAAGACCATCCATTACAATTTTTTCTTTTATAAAATCATTCATAAGTCTATAATTTATTTTCTTCTTTTATCAGTTTCCCATTTCCGAAATGAACTTTACACGTACAAGACGTATCTCTTCTTCGGTATACTCTCCCCCGAGTTCCTCTATTGCAACATCAATGTTGTCAGTGTCGGAACTCTTGAAATAGTCATATATCTCAATGAGATTCTCCTCGTCAAGAATCTCCTCAAGGAAGTAATCTATATTCAGTTTCGTACCGGAGTACACAATCGACTCAATATCATCAAGCAAATCATCAAACTCCACACCCTTGCTTATTGCCAGGTCGTCAAGAGCAATCTTGCGGTCTATTGCATTGATTATGGCAACTTTCAGTTTGGATTTGTTGGCAACAGTACGTATGCGTATATCCTCCGGACGGTCTATCTCATTCTCGTCGCAATGCCTTTTTATGAGAGCACAGAACTCCTCACCATAACGTTTTGCCTTGCCTTCTCCCACGCCGGGAATATTCTTAAGCTCCTCTATGGTAATAGGGTATGTAGTAGCCATAGCCTCCAATGACGGGTCCTGGAATATTACATACGGCGGCAACTCAAGTTGCTTGGAGAGTTTCTTACGCAGATTCTTGAGCATAGCATACAGTTCCGGGTCTACGGCAAATGTGCTGCCGGTCTGTACGACGGTCTCCTCCTCTTCGAAATCCCTGTCCTCCACAATCTTGAACGAAACAGGTTTCTTGAGAAAGGCATGTCCCTGCTTTGTAAGTTTGAGGATGCCATAGTTCTCGACATCCTTATCAAGATACCCGGCAATCTGCGCCTGACGGATTACAGCATTCCAACGTTTTGCATCCTCATCGTCACCACACCCGAAGCATTCCAGTTCATCATGTTTGTGCGATATGATGTCAGATGTCTCCTTGCCAAGAAGGACATCCACCACATAATCAGCCTTAAAATTCTCCTTTAAGGCGACAATTGTTTCAAGAACAGTCTCTAACAATTCTTTTGCCTCCACCTGCTTCTTGGGTGACAGGCAATTGTCACAATTTCCACAATTTTCCACGTCGTAACTTTCTCCAAAATAGTGTAACAATAATTTCCTGCGACACACCGATGATTCCGCATATGCCGTTGTCTCCTGCAGAAGCTGACGACCTATATATTGCTCTGCCAACGGTTTGCCCTCAAGAAATTTTTCCAATTTCTGCAAATCCTTATTGTTATAGAAAGCGATGCACTGTCCCTCGCCCCCATCACGTCCGGCACGACCGGTTTCCTGATAATATCCTTCCAGACTCTTCGGGATATCGTAATGTATGACATAGCGTACATCGGGTTTGTCTATTCCCATACCGAAAGCGATAGTTGCAACAATCACATCTATCTTTTCCATTATGAAATCGTCCTGCGTCTGTGAGCGCAATGCCGAATCCATACCTGCATGATATGGTTTTGCAGGAATCTCGTTAGCCTGCAGAATTTCAGCCAGTTCTTCAACCTTCTTGCGACTCAGACAATATATTATTCCCGACTTGCCGGCATTGGATTTTATGAACTTAATTATATCCTTGTCTACATCCTTTGTCTTGGGACGTACCTCATAATAAAGATTCGGGCGATTGAATGAAGATTTGAAATCGGGCGCATCCTGTATTCCAAGATTCTTTTTAATATCATCGCGCACCTTTGTCGTTGCTGTCGCCGTCAGTGCAATTATCGGTGCCTTCCCTATTTCATTTATTATCGGCCTTATTCTCCTGTACTCAGGTCTGAAGTCGTGTCCCCATTCCGATATACAGTGAGCCTCATCTATTGCATAAAAAGATATCTTTATGCTTTTGAGAAACTCCACATTCTCCTCCTTGGTCAATGACTCCGGTGCCACATAGAGCAGTTTTGTCTTTCCCGACACCACATCCTCCTTCACCGCATCGATAGCCTGTCTTGTCAAAGAAGAGTTCAGAAAATGGGCTACACCATCCTCCTCATTGAGATTCCTTATTGCATCGACCTGATTCTTCATCAAGGCAATCAATGGCGATATCACTATCGCAGTACCTTCCATAACAAGAGACGGGAGCTGGTAGCACAAGGACTTTCCACCCCCGGTAGGCATAAGGACAAAGGCATCCTTACCTTCAAAAAGGTTCTTGATGACAGCCTCCTGGTCCCCCTTAAACGTATCAAAACCGAAATTCTCTTTCAGAACTTCTGTCAAATTACACTTCTTTGTCATTTTACAATACGCCTATTTGAAAACAAAGTTATAAATATATCAATCAAACGTGCAACTTTTTCCAAATATATTTTCATAAATCTTTGAAAAAACAAAAGCGAAGGACAACATAAACAGACTGCCGCAAAAAGCCACACTATTCGTGTTGCCCTTTACGGCAGTCTGTTGCAATATCCGAAGTGACAGAAGATGCGCTACACGGCAGCACCTCGCAGTGCAGCACTTTTTTCAATTTGACTTTTCGCGTACTCCTTGGTTATGACGCAGACTTTCTCCCCACCCGACGGAACCTCATACATCTTCTCCATCATTATTGTCTCGACAATCGAGCGCAGGCCTCGTGCCCCGAGCTTGTATTCCAAGGCCATGTCGACAATGTACTCAAGCGTATCGTCGTCAAATGTGAGTTCAACACCGTCCATCGCCATAAGCTTGACATACTGTTTCACTATCGAGTTCTTCGGTTCTGTGAGAATATTTCTCAAAGCACTGCGGTCGAGCGGCCTCAAAGATGTCAATATCGGCAAACGTCCGACAATCTCAGGTATAAGGCCAAACGAACGCAAATCCTGCGGTGTTATATAACGCATCATATCGCCTCGGTCTATATGCAGGCTGTTCTGCACCGAATCATATCCGACAACATGCGTATTCAACCTTTGTGCAATCTTCTTCTCGATACCATCGAACGCACCTCCGCATATAAAGAGGATATGCTTTGTATCCACCGCTATCATCTTCTGCTCGGGGTGCTTGCGACCGCCCTGTGGAGGCACATTCACAACAGCACCCTCCAGGAGTTTAAGCAGACCCTGCTGTACACCCTCGCCGCTCACATCGCGTGTAATCGAAGGATTATCGCTTTTGCGGGCAATCTTGTCAATCTCGTCTATGAACACAATGCCGCGCTCAGCCTCCTCCACTTTATAATCGGCCACCTGCAACAAACGGGTAAGAATACTCTCGATATCCTCGCCCACATATCCGGCCTCTGTGAGCACCGTTGCATCGACAATGGTAAACGGCACTTTCAGCATACGCGCAATAGTGCGTGCCAGCAACGTCTTTCCCGTACCGGTACTGCCCACCATTATGATGTTGCTCTTCTCTATCTCCACATCATCACACGCATCGCGCTGCATAAGACGCTTGTAATGGTTGTATACCGACACTGCAAGCGCACATTTCGCCTCATCCTGGCCAATCACATATTCATCAAGGAAAGCCTTTATCTCCTTTGGTTTCGGCAGTTCCTTCATGTCGAAGTCACTTTTCGAAAGCATAGCCTCCTCACGCAATATGGTATACGCCTGCTCTACACAGTCATTGCAGATATATCCGGTCATACCCGTCATCAGCAATGCCACGTTATCCTCGGTCCTGCCACAGAAACTGCATCTTTTTTTTCCTTTCTCCGCCATCAGAAATTATCTTTTACGTACCAGAACACGGTCTATCATGCCATAATCCTGTGCTTCGGCCGCAGTCATCCAATAGTCACGGTCGCTGTCGGCCCACACCTTGTCAAACGGCTGCTTGCTGTGTTCAGATATTATTGTATACAATTCCTTCTTGAGTTTCTGTATTTCACGGGCTGTAATCTCGATATCGCTCGCCTGTCCCTGTACGCCTCCGAGTGGCTGATGTATCATCACACGGCTATGAGTCAACGCAGAGCGCTTACCCTCGCAACCTGCAACCAGCAGTACGGCAGCCATACTTGCAGCCATTCCTGTACATATTGTAGCCACATCACTGCTTATAAACTGCATTGTATCATAGATTCCCAGACCGGCATACACCGAACCACCCGGTGAATTGATATATATCGAGATATCCTTTCCGCTATCCACAGAATCAAGATATAGCAACTGAGCCTGAAGAGTGTTCGCAGTGTAGTCATCTATTTGGGTGCCAAGGAAAATAATCCTGTCCATCATCAGACGCGAGAACACATCCATCTGCGTCACATTCAACTGTCTCTCCTCAAGGATATACGGATTTAGATACTGCGACTGCGCCTTGATAACATCATCGAGCACCATGCTGTTCATGCCAAGATGTTTAGTGGCATATTTTCTGAAATCGTCTCTCTCCATATTACACAGATTTAATTACTTGTGAATTATCGGTTCTATAACAACCGGCAAACCGTTGTTATAGATTCCATGCATCTTATATTTGTAAAGAGTTCTGGTTCCTCAAGGCAACACCCGAAGAACCAGAACAATTTGCTTTCTATTCTATTTATCAGGCGTTTTCAGAGACCTTCTTGTTGAAATCCTCAACAGAAACCTTCTCTTCGGCAAGAGTCACGACACCCTTGATACCCTGGATAAGTTTCACGTCAACAGCGCGGCTAATGAGTGCCTCGCGTGTCTTCTCCTGCTTGAGCATCTCCTTTGCATAGTTCTCAAGGATATCCTCGGGAACGTTGCCCATGCCATACTGAGCGAACTGGTCACGTGTTGCAGCCTTTGCAACATCAAGCACATCGTTGTCATCGACCTTAACCTCAAACTTCTTCGCGAGCTGCTCCTTGATGAGATGCCATTTAAGCTCGGTAAGGCTCTTCTGGAAGTCCTCCTCGCTGACAGCCTCAGCACCCTCACCCTTGTTCATATCCATGATACGACGCAGGATAGTCTCGTTGAACTCAAGCTTGCCGACTTTTTCCATCAAATATGCGCGTGCATCCATAAGCAACTTATAGTCGCTCTCAACCTCGAAGCGGCTCTCGAACTGCTCGGCAATCTTTGCACGGAAATCAGCCTCGTTTGTAACGACATCCTTGCCGAAGGCTGCATCGAACACATTCTGGTTCAGTTCACTTGCCACAAAACGTGTTATTTCAGAAACCGCAAATGTAAACTCACCGTTGTGGGCAGCCACATCACTCTTCTCAACCTTGAGAAGCGATGCAAGTTCAGCCTCATTATTGTCAAAGGCAACAGAAGGACTGAATGTCACAACATCGTTCACCTTTACATCTGCAAACAGCGCCTTCTGCTCATCGTTCTTCATGTACTGAGGCATCATCACAGCTTCGCGCACTACAATGCCATCCTCTACAGACTCTGTAAGAGTTCCTTTGAGCATATCACCGTTCTCATAAGACTCAACCTGCTTGTATTCGCCACAACGCTGTGCGAACGCATTCACCTGGCCTTCAATCATCTCGTCGGTAGGCTGTATCCTGTAATACGCGAGTTTGTCGTTGCTATCGAGATTAGCATCAAACTTAGGAGCAAGAGCTATCTCGAAATCGAAAGTGAACTCCTTATCCTCAGCCATATTGATGCCGGCCTGCTGCTCCTCTACGGGGAGAGGTTCGCCAAGCATGTCTATCTTGTTCTCTCTTATATACTCGAAGATCTTTGTCTGGAGAAGCTTGTTTATCTCCTCAGCCTTTACAGCAGTACCATACTGCTTCTTTATCAAGCCCATAGGCACCATACCCGGACGGAAACCGGGAACATTTGCCTTTTGGCGGAAATTCTTCAGCTGTTTTTCTACCAAAGCAGAATAGTCTGCCTCCTGAATATTCACAGAGAGGATTGCGCTTGTAGCGTCCTGATTTTTAAGTGTAAATTCCATTTATATAAAATTTAATGTTATTCTATTCCGAATTTAGACCCGCAAAATTACAACATATTGGGGAGATATTCAAAAAAAATCGCCTTTTTACTATTTTTTAAAATAAAAAACGGCTTTTGAGGCATCCATATCCTGCCATACATTCCACATTGGTTCCCTATGTTCATCACTCCATGACTCATTGGGGTCAAGTTCACCATCGCCTGTCCCTACCGATGCATTTCCGGATGCCGCAACCACACCTGCGTACTGCACCATTACACGACAGGCCGCAGGCTGCATGTATTCTCTTTTTTCAAAACGCATAACCAATTCCATTCAAAATGCCGTCCACTACTTTACAAAGACTTTTTTGCCATTCACCACATACACGCCACGGAGAGGCTTCTCCACACGGCGACCGCACAGGTCATACACGACATTATCGTCAACCGCAACAACCTCATCGACACCGGTCGTTCCCTGGAATATTATTCTTGCAGAATTCGACTGGCCGGCCTTAATATTTAGATACGCCTTGTTCATTGCAAGAGTACCGGCTCCACAGGCATAAAGTCCCGGACCTCCGCTGCCGTTACCCAGTATATAGCACTCGCCTCTCTCAAGTTTCTTTGCCTCACCGGCACTGTTTCCCATAATATTTTCTGCAACAGGAATCTCCGTTTCTCCGGCAGCCGGCAACATCACGGCATTCCCTACTTCGCCAGACAGGATGAATCCCTCATGGGCAGGAATTGCATCCCCGGCATACTCTACAAGCGTAATACAGCCATTGTCCCATCCGCTGCTTGTCGCATAATATGCCTTTACGCCATCGGGCAACAATGTCGGGAACGGCGCACTGAAAGTCGACAGTCCGTCATGTTCAAAACCACCGATGAGGGTGCTCGTCGATATATCGTTCAATTTTGCATTGTTCGGATAGTTCGCCTCCTCGAGGTAGAACACCGAACTGCGGTTGCCATAAAGATAGTATATACTGTTCGCTTCGCCATAGTGGAGGTCTGGATTACCGGCCATCATGTAGTACATCGCTTTATCGCTGCTATTGTAAGCCTGCATTGCAAAACCGCCGAAGAACTCCGTTGCCACATCAAGCGTTCCCGGGTTGGTAGGCGTTACTCTTGTTCCCTGCACCAATGTTATCTCGGCATCATATTCGCCAAGTTCGTAACTATCGGCAAAACCGTTCGACACACCACCTGCACCACTGCGTTCATCGGCATAATATACCATATACTTGCCATTGTTGTTCACCAGGGCATATTTGTTGTCACCGAGCGCACGGAAGATGAACACACCCGAATAACCGCTTGGTTTCTCTCCTGGAGTAGAGTTCACCCGCAGGCCGCCTTCATTGTCATACAGATAGCGGAACGCTCCGTCATTGAATTTTGCCTTTATATAATAGGCCTTTCCGTCGACAGGCATCTCGGCATCGGCAGCATAGAGAATGCTCTTTGCCGCTTCAATATCCGAGCGGCTGAGTGCAGCATCCAACGCGGCAAGATAGGCCTGCTTTGCTGCCTCGTTCGGGTATCCCACTCCCCAGCCGTCAATCACAGTCTTCGCCTCTGCTATGTCTGCCGAAATATCATTGCTTGCAGTCATGGCAAAAGACAAGTCCCAACTGTTCATGTCTTCATAAAGTTCTTTAACATTCAGGTTAAAGTTGACAATATGGTCACCGGGTACATTGTCGTCAACAGCTACAGTAAATTCCTTCGTAATCTCTTCATTGACTTTCAAATATTTCATTCCCACACTGCCGGCGGTTATAGTAACATAGGGATCATCGGTCGTAAGGGTAAGAGTACTCCTTGATTTCTGTTCATACTTCCCGTTATTGACAACAGTAATTTCAAACGTGTTGCTGCCGACATTCAGCACCTCTGTTGAAAGAGCCTTGATTTTCACGCTGTAATCAGCCTTGTCTGTGGTTGCCACCGCGACAACAGAGTGCTCATACTCTCTGCCGTTGTAGACAGCTGCAATGGTGTAGCTGTATTCGGTATCGACAGAGAGCCCACTGTCGGTATATGACAGAGCCGTTGTACTTGTCAGATAAGCACCATTGCGATAGATATTGTACCGCTGGGCGTTTGCTACAGCACTCCACGAAACCGTTATCGACTGTTTGTCGACAGCCACAGCAGTCACACTGGCCGGTGCATCCAAAGGATTACCCTCTACAGTAACAGAGAAATAGCTGTAATTGTCATATACAAACTCTGTCGACATATCCACCACATCAATGAACATCGCATCATCGACGTGCAGGATGTATGTACCCCAACCATAATCAACCTCATTTTCCCACTGTTCATTTGTAAAGAAATGGCGTATGGCAACATATATCTCCTTGCCGGCATACTCTCCAAGGTCAACACAGAACTCAATCCATTCTACACCGTCCTCCTTTGCTATGCTCCACTCCTGTATCGTGACAAAATCGGATGCCGAAGAGTTGCCCGTCTCCGAAACAGCTACGCCAAAATGCTCGCCATACCAATTGCTTGAATGAACACGCGCCTTGAAACAGAACTTGCTGTCTGCTGTAGCCTTTACCTTTGGTGATACAAGATAATTGTCTATGGGAACGCTGTACATCTGCATTGATGCAGTACAATACGTCTCACTCATCATCTGCCCTTTCCCCGAATGAGCACCACCCACAGTTTCGACACCATGTATACCGACTGTGGACGAGTGCCACCAAGGGTGATTGCGGCCGTCGTTGCTTGCATCAAAAGTCGTCCATGAATCAAAACCGTCCTTGACATATCCGTTTTCATCCAGTCCGTCTTCAAACTCATATACAATATCCTCTGCAAACGCATAATTATCGGGAACAGCAAAAACATCGAAACTTGCCGAGGTGTTATCGGGTGCAGACTCATCGATATTCACCACAAATCCGGCAATCTGCTCTTCGTTCACTCCCATCGGGCCAAGCATCGCTTCTCCATCGACAATTGTAACATATGGTGATGAGGTCACCAACGTAACCTTTGTCTCTCCCATTGTCGCAGCTGTACCTTTGTTTATCATGTTGACATTAAATGCCACATTGTTACCCGGCTTCAGAATCCCCGGAGTGCTCGACTGATACACAATTTTTGCTTTGTTGTCGAATACAATCTCAATACTCTCGCTCCATGTATATACGCCATCGGAGATTGTCATTGTCATATAGGACTTGTGACCGTTCTGAACATCGGCAGAGCTGCTTATTATGAATGCGCCCTCTGCTGTTCCGCCACTTTGAATAGTCCCCAACTCAATCTCACCGTCAACAATGGTGACATAGGCATCATCGGTCGAAAGCACCGCAGTGACATTGCTGCCGACACCTTTACCGGTATTTGAGACAACAAATCCCAGTTCCTTGTTTCCTCCTGTCGACATAGACTTTGGAGTATAGTTCTCAAGCACGATATACGGACGTGCAGGACCTGCTTCAAAACTGTTTATCGCAGCCAGCGCATCAACCCTGCCGGAACCTGTGTTGTTGTTCTTCGTAGCGGACAGTTTCTTTGCGCTGGTCTCAAGAATCTCACATATTTCTGCCGGCGACAGAGCAGGATTCTTTTCCAGCATAAGAGCCATTACTCCGGCAACGCAGGGAGTCGCCTGTGAAGTACCCGACATATATTTGTACTTGTCTTTAGTGTCGTGCTTGAGCGAATATATCAGTTCACCGGGAGCACATATGTCGGGACGTATAAGTCCGATATTCTCGTTGTCATAAGGGTAATCATCCCATTTGCTGTCCTGCCATGTGACCGGGCCGCGCGAAGAGCTCGCCGAGCACACATCGTTTGAATTGACCGAGCCTACACATACCACACTCGACAGGCCGCCTGTATTTCCTTCCTGGTCGGGGTGTATATATGGTGGCGGACATGCCGCCGGATAGTCGACATTGAAAGGCACACCGACAGTATTTCCGTCATTACCGGCAGCCGCACACACAACGACACCTGCTGCAAGCACATTCTCGAACGTTGTACGGATAGCCTCGATTTCCGATGTACTTATCTGCGAAGCCTTGAATCCAAGAGACATGCTTAGTATATCGGCACCGTTCTCGACTGCAAATTCCACGCCGGAAATCATATAGGCAGGCTTTCCTCCTCCCGCCCTGTTTACAATCTTCACCGTCATCAGCTTTGCATCGGGTGCAACACCGGTGATGTTTCCCACAGTACCGTCACCGCAGACAATGCCGGCACAGTGTGTTCCGTGACCGTAATCATCATTTATATTGGAGTTATCCGACACAAAATTCCAGCCGTTTATCGGGTCATCAGCCTCGCCATCACCGTCGGTATCGGCATACCCCGTCCACAAGTGGTCCTTGAGGTCAAAATGTTCGGGATTGGTTCCGGAATCAAGGACAGCCACAACTACGTCCTTTCCCGTGTAGCCCAAATTCCATACATCGTCGGCATTTACCTGCAGAATATGCGGAGTAGCGTTCCATACACCCCTTGCCGGAGCAGCCGACACATCGGTTCTTTGCTCCGAAGAGAGCAGCACCTGTTCGTTGCTGCAACCTATTATGCGTATGTCGGGGTTATCGGCCAGAACATTGATAACCTCTCTTGCAGCTTCGCAATTTATGGAATTTGCAAGCCAATGTGAACGTATCCGCGCCACATTGCCCCTCTTCTCCTCTTCGCGCAGGAAGTTCAGCACATCACCTTGAGCGCGCATAGCAAACTCCTTAAGGCTTGCAACCACAGCATCCCTGTCGCCGCCGAGCGACGAACGGTCAATCTGCGACTTGAAGTATATGTTGATACTTACCAGTTCGGCACTCCTCTTCTCCAGCACTGTCTTAAGTTCGGGCTCTATAACCGCTATGCTTTGCGGGAATGACACAGACACAGAGAAAAGAACCGCCAACAGAACAAGGAAATTCTTTTTCATAGTAATTTATGTTTATAGAAAATTCATGGCAGATATCCACAGATTATCTGTCAACCTGGAATTCACGTTTGCGCAACACGAAATCGCGCCCAAGATACTTTTCACGCACAATCCTGTTTTCGGCAAGGACTTCGGGAGTTCCCTCAAACAGAATACGTCCCTCAAACAGCAGATACGCGCGGTCGGTGATGCTCAATGTCTCCTGTACATTGTGGTCGGTAATCAAAATACCGATGTTCTTGTCCTTCAGTTTCCACACGATATACTGGATATCCTCAACGGCAATAGGGTCCACTCCGGCAAACGGCTCATCGAGCATTATGAATTTAGGGTCTATTGCAAGACAGCGTGCAATCTCCGTACGCCTTCGCTCGCCACCCGACAGACGGTCACCGAGATTCTTGCGCACCTTCTGCAAACGGAACTCTTCAATGAGACTCTCGAGTTTCTCTTTCTGGTACTCTTTTGGCTTGCCGGTAAGTTCCAGAACCGAAGCTATATTGTCCTCCACGCTCAATTTGCGGAAGACACTTGCCTCCTGGGCAAGATATCCTATTCCGGCACGTGCCCTTTTATACACCGGATAGTCGGTAATTTCATCGTCATTCAAAAAAATCTTGCCGTCATTCGGGACAACAAGACCCGTTGTCATATAGAACGACGTAGTCTTTCCGGCACCGTTAGGACCGAGAAGTCCCACAATCTCGCCCTGCTTCACATTGAACGACACATTGTTCACAACAGTACGTTTACCATATCTCTTTACAAGATTCTCGGTACGCAGCACCATCTGCTCACTGTTGCCTGTATTCAAATTTTCGTTAGCCAAATCCATTACCGCGTAATTTTTCACAGCGAAGATAATGCATTTTCGCCGCATTCCCAAGAAATTGCCCGTTTTATGACATAAATGGGCATTCAGGAAAACTTTGTAATATTTATTAACACATGAAACAACCATTTTTTCATATCTTTGCAACGAACAGGATATACAATCATGCTATTCGTCAATTCGATAAAGACATTCGGCAGCTATCTGCTGCTCATGGGGCAGGTGATGGCAAAGCCTCAGAGATGGAGAATATTCTTCCGCCAGACAATGCACGAAATCTTCCAGCTCGGTGTAAGTTCAATCCCCATCGTACTCCTCATTTCGTTCTTTATCGGAGCCGTGATATGCATTCAAATGAAGCTGAATGTCGAAAGTCCCTGGATGCCTAAATTCGTTGTAGGCTATGCCACACGCGAAGTTCTCATACTCGAATTCTCCTCATCGATAATGTGCCTTATACTTTCGGGCAAAGTAGGTTCCAATATAACATCAGAGATAGGCACCATGAGAGTAACCCAGCAAATAGATGCCCTTGAAATAATGGGTATCAACTCGGCCAACTTCCTCATACTTCCCAAGATTACCGCGCTTGTCTCCATTATACCCATTCTTGTGATATTCAGCATTGCAGCCGGAGTGGCCGGAGCCTATGCCATAGGTGAGTTCACTGGCATAATGACCGCCGAAGACCTCACCACAGGACTGCAATACGAGTTCAGGCAATGGTACATCTGGTGCAGTATAATAAAATCTTTTGCATTCGCCTTCATCATCGCCTCTGTCGCCTCATTCTACGGTTACAAGGTAACAGGAGGCTCGATAGAGGTAGGCAAGGCAAGTACCGACGCTGTTGTCAGCTGCAGCGTGCTTGTACTGTTTTCCGACATAGTACTGACCCAACTTCTCATGCAATGATAGAGATTCTCTCCATAAACAAGAGTTTTGAGGAACAACATGTTCTCAAACAGATAAGTGCAACATTCGACAATGGACGCACACACCTCATCATAGGCCAGAGCGGAGCCGGCAAGACAGTGTTGCTCAAATGTATTGTGGGACTTATAGTACCCGACAGCGGAAGCATCATGTACGACGGACGCGACATATCAAGGATGAGCAAGAAAGAGACGGTGCTCCTGCGGCGCGAAATGGGCATGCTGTTCCAGAATGCAGCCCTGTTCGACTCAATGAGCGTGCTTCAGAACGTAATGTTCCCACTCGACATGTTCTCGGACATGACATACAACGAGCGTCTCAAACGTTCACGCTTCTGCCTCGAAAGGGTAAACATGCTCGATGCCGAGCACAAGTATCCCGACGAGTTGTCGGGAGGCATGCAGAAACGTGCCGCTATTGCCCGTGCCATTGCCCTCGGTCCCAAATACCTGTTCTGCGACGAGCCCAACTCCGGTCTCGACCCCAAGACATCGATAATAATAGACCGTCTCATTCACGACATCACCACCGATTTCAACATCACCACGATAGTAAACACACACGACATGAACTCTGTCATGGGCATTGGCGACCACATTCTCTTCCTTGCCGACGGACAGGTGTCATGGGAGGGCAACAAGGACAATATTCTCCATTCCGACAACGAAAGCCTTAACAACTTCCTCTTCTCTTCCGACCTCGTGAAGAAGGTAAAGGAGATGGGAGCAATACAAAAATAGAATCATCAGAGAATATTCATATAACACTCATTGATTTCTGTAGAATTATTTTCACTATCTTTGAAACGGGAAACACATTCAGTGAATTATCGTTAAACCTAAATAATTTAAAAAATGGAAAACAACAAACGCAACTATGTAATGATGCTTCTTGGTCTGTGCCTCGGTTCAGCAGCCATGGTTCCTGAATTCGGCATCGACTTTTTCGACATCAGCGGCACAATCTGCAAGATTGGTGCAATCGCCCTCATCACACTGTCGCTTGTAAGACAGAACGATTTGTGGCAGAACGAAAAACCAACAATATTCTTGGCACTCTCCATCTCAACGGCAGTATTGGCATTTATCTCTATTTTCTACACCCTTTTCGGTGTATTGAGCTTTGCCGGCACCGCCCTTGGCATCGCCTCTATCGTAATGGCACGCAAGGCATATAATGTAGAGTGGAACAACAGCACAACAGTCCCCGTTCTCACCATCGCATGCGCCACTGTCGTTGCATTCTACGAATTGCTCAACGACGATGCCGTACTCATGAATATCGCTGCAATTGCAGCCTATGCACTGATATTCATGAATGCGCCCAAGACAGGCATAGCAGCATTCAGCACTCTCAAGATTGCAGCAATCCTCGGTATCGTAACCTCATTCCTGTATATGATAAAGATTGCAGGTATTGTTGCATGGATTCCTTACATCATCTTTGCCGGCTTAATCCTGCTTGCATTCATGAACTACAAGATAGATTTCCCTGTGGCCAAACTTCTGTTCATTGCATCAATCGTTCTTGTAACTGAAGAGGTTATCGATTTCATCCCCGTTATCGACATCTTTGTATGCCCTGTCCTCTCCATTGCAGTAATTGCATTGTGCATTGCCGGCTGGACAAAGGTCATCGAAGAAATGGAGAGAGCATAAAGCATTACAAATAGGCACAAAAAAAGGATTCATGTGAATCCTTTTTTTGTGCCTATTTCTGACGAATAAATATATTCGGGAGAAAAGGAATTGGCCTGCACTGCGTTACGGCCTATTTCTGACGAATAAATATATTCATCGGCACTCCGTGGAAATTCCACTTGTCGCGGATTTTGTTTTCAAGGAAGCGCTTATACGGTTCCTTGACATATTGCGGCAGGTTGGCAAAGAAGAGGAACGACGGGACACGCGTCTCATGCAGCTGCATGCAATACTTTATCTTTATATACTTTCCCTTTATCGATGGTGGCGGATATGCCTCGATAAGCGGCAGCATCTCCTCATTGAATTTCGCTGTAGAAATCTTTGTCTTGGAATTCAGATAAACCTCTTTCGCCGTTTCAAGCACCTTGAACACACGCTGTTTTGTAACAGCCGAAGTAAAGATTATAGGGAAATCCACAAACGGTGCCACACGCTCCCTTATTGCATTCTCAAAGAACTTCTGCACCTTTTCGCTCTTGTCCTCTACAAGGTCCCACTTGTTGACAACCACAACAAGACTCTTCTGGTTGCGCTGTATTATCGAGAAGATATTGAGGTCCTGTGACTCAATGCCACGTGTCGCATCTATCATCAGTATGCACACATCGCTGTTCTCTATGGCACGTATCGAGCGCAACACAGAATAGTACTCGATATCCTCGCTCACCTTTCCTTTCTTGCGTATTCCGGCAGTGTCGACAAGATAGAAGTCGAAACCGAACTTTGTATATCTTGTCAATATTGAATCGCGTGTGGTACCGGCGATATTTGTGACAATATTCCTGTCCTCGCCAAGGAATACATTTATAATGGAGCTTTTGCCGGCATTCGGTCGTCCCACAACGGCAAATCTTGGGATATTCTCTTCGGGCTGTTCCTCGGCCTCCTTTGTAAACTTTGAGATAATCTCATCGAGCAGATCGCCTGTACCGCTGCCGTTGGCAGCCGATATGCAATGCATGTCGCCGAGTCCGAGACTGTAGAACTCAGCCGCCGCATACTGCATTTCATACGTATCGACCTTGTTTGCCACAACAAGCACCGGTTTTTTTGAACAGCGCAGCATCCCGGCCATCTCCATGTCGAGGTCGGTAAGTCCATTCAAGGCATCTACCACAAAGAGCACCACATCGGCCTCTTCGAGAGCGAGAGTAACCTGGTCACATATAGCCTCCTCGAACACGTCGTCGGAGTTCCTCACCCATCCTCCGGTGTCCACAAGAGAGAACTCCTTACCACACCACAGGCAACGGCCATACTGGCGGTCGCGTGTCGTTCCTGCCTCGTCCGATATTATCGCCTGTTTGGTCTCGGTGAGGCGATTGAAAAGTGTCGACTTGCCAACATTGGGCCGACCTACTATAGCTACCAAATTTCCCATATCTGTCAATCTTTCTGGTCATACCCGAAACGGCGCAGCTGCTTGTCGCTGTTGCGCCAGTCCTTGTCGACCTTAACATAAATCTCCAAAAATATCCTCTTGCCGAAGAACTTCTCAAGTTCACGGCGCGCATCCGTGGCAACTCTCTTGAGCGCGACACCCTCATGGCCTATTATGATGCCCTTCTGCGAATCGCGTTCCACAAATATGAGTGCCTTTATATATATGCTGCCCTCCTTCTCCTTGAAATACTCCACAGCCGCTTCGCACACATAGGGAATCTCCTTGTCGTAGTGCAGCAGTATCTTTTCACGTATTATCTCGGTGACAAAGAAGCGTGCAGGCTTGTCGGTCAGCTGGTCCTTGTCGAAATATGGCGGAGAGGGAGGCAACAGCTCCATAATGCGTCTCATCACCACATCCACATTGAACTTGGCTATAGCAGATATCGGCAGTATCTCCGCTTCGGGAAGCAGTTCATGCCACTGCTCGACCTTTTTCACCAGTTCCTCCTGATTTCCGAGGTCGATTTTGTTTATAAGTACCATTACCGGTACATCGAGTTTGCGCACCTCCTCAATGAACTCCATGTTCTTTTCGGGGGTTTCTACCATATCCGTCACATAGAGCAACACATCGGCATCGCGCAAGGCGCTGCGCGAAAAGCGGAGCATTGCTTCCTGCAGTTTGTAGTTCGGTTTGAGCACTCCCGGAGTATCCGAGAACACAATCTGCGCATCATCGGTATTGAGTATTCCCATAATGCGGTGACGCGTTGTCTGCGCCTTGAAAGTTGCTATGGATATTCTCTCACCGACGAGCAGATTCATCAGTGTCGACTTGCCAACGTTGGGGTTTCCTACAATATTTACAAAACCGGCTTTATGCATATATATCATTTATAGCGAAAAAAACGCACCTGCAGATGAGAGCATAGGCGCGTTTTGTTTCAAACAAAAACCTTCCGCCTCGCACTGCTCGGCGGCAGAACATTCATTTAGACAGCTGCAGCTTTCTCAACAGCAAGCTTGCCTCTGTAATAACCGCACGCACCGCATACAGTGTGATAAACGTGCCACTCGCCACAGTTAGGACAGATTGCCAATGTAGGAGCTACTGCCTTGTCATGAGTTCTTCTCTTGGCAGTTCTTGTCTTTGATTGTCTTCTTTTAGGATGTGCCATTTTTCTTAAATTTTAATTATCTTCTTCTATTTGTATATTCTTCAAACCGGCCCAACGCGGGTCAATCTCCTGTGCCTCGCCCTCATAGGCCTCGTCACTTTCAGAAGCATGCTTCTTGAGCCTTCCGGTCATTTCATGGTTACATTTGCCCGGTACGTGAACGCGCTTCATAGGCAATGCCAGCACTATAAATTCATAGAGATACCAGGCAATATTCAGGTCGCCGTCCTGCTCGGGCACAATCACCACATCGCCGTCGTCGGCATACTCCTCTCCGAGTTTCACCTTAAGGCTGTTCACAGTGTCCACCTCGATTTCAAGGTCATCGAGACAGCGGTCACACGGAACAATGACCGTGCCGTTCAGTACAAAGGAAAAGTCAAATACATCCCTGTTCTTTCTCACAGTCACCGAGGCCTTGACCACACCTCTCTGAAACTCCTCACCGTCAATGTCTGCAAAGAAAGCGTTGTCAAGTTCAAACTCCATTTCCAGAGTTGCCGCCTTCAAACCTTTAAGGTCAACATTATATTTATCAAATCTTCCCATCGCTACTATAAAATCAACACCTTCAACAATATAAGTCACTTAAAGCAGTGCCCTAAATCCGCTCTATGCGAATTTAGGTCACAAAGATACAAATAAAATTCTATAGAAACACCCAAAATGCCGAAAAAACTTCAGAAGCTATTCAATATTTATAGGAACAGACACCGGCAACAGCCTATTTTTTCAGTTCCAGACGGAACGTCGTTCCCTTCCCCACGATAGAGTTCTTCACAAAAATGCGACCTCTGTGATACTCCTCCATAATGCGTTTGGCCAAAGAGAGCCCAAGTCCCCAGCCCCGTTTCTTTGTCGTGTAGCCCGGCTCAAACACTCTGCTGTGGCACGATTTCGCGATACCTTTCCCCGTATCTGTAAAGTCGATGAACACCTTGTCATTGTTGTGTGCGACACTTATCGTAAGTTCTCCCACACCATCCATGGCATCTATGGCATTCTTGCACAGATTCTCAACCACCCACTCCAGGAGAGGCGCATTCATGCGCACATTCAAAGGACGCTTGGGGAAATTGAGCACATAGTTCACCTTTGCAGGGCTGCGACGTTTCACATACTCGACTGCACGTTCCATCACAGCCACAATGTCACCCGATTCAGGTTCGGGCCTGGAGCCTATCTTTGAGAATCGCTCGGCAACCATCTGCAGACGTGCCACATCATGTTCCATCTCGCCCAGGAGCTCATCACCTGTGTATTTTTCCTTCAGCACCTCCACCCATGCCATGAGCGACGAAATAGGCGTTCCGAGCTGATGTGCAGTCTCTTTGGAGAGCCCCACCCACACCCTGTTCTGCTCGGCACGTTTAGAGCTTATTATCGCAACAAGGCATATTGCAAAGAACAGAAGCAGCACTCCCAACTGAACATAGGGATAGTATGACAGATACAGCAGGATTCTCGATTCGTCATAGCATGCATACTGCTCCCCATACTCACCCATAGGCACAGGAATCACCCTGCCGCCATGCCGCATATCGGCAACACGCTCCATGAGCACAGCAAGCGTGTCGGCTCCCTCGGAGAGTTCGATATTGTTATACTGTATGATAGAGCCGCTTTCGTCGGTAAGGATTACAGGTATCGTGCTGTTGCTTCCCAATATCTCCTGTTCGAGCGAAACATCCTCGTTCACCTCGGCACTTATGAGCGAGCTCATCGCCTGAGCCCATATCATCATCTTGCGCTCCTCCTCCTTTTTGAGGTCACTTACAAGCATATTCGATGCCAACAGGGATATAGCGGCAATGGCAGCCGCAATCACAATAAGCACAACCTTTACATTCCTGAAATTATTAAACCACTTCATCGCGAAAGTTTTTTGAGTACACCGAGACCGTCTCGCCTCACAAATCCGTATATAGAAACGCAGAAAAAGGTCTTTTATTATAACATGCCGTGAATGCCCGATGAAAAAAGCTGCAGAAAAAGCCGGATGATTCCTCACGGAAGCACCCGGCCAAAAACAAAGATTTACTTTAAAATTAACTAACTTTTATTTATTTCCACAGGTCGCCCCATTCTCCGCGCTTCCTTGAAACCAAATCCTCTGTACCGTCGCCCACGCTGCCATCACCGGTACCCAAATTGCCGGTCTCGCCTGATACGACATTCATTATCGGTTCAGAAACCAAAGTAATAACACTCATTTCGGGATTCAAATAGTTCTTTTTCATATTAATCATATTTTTAATCACTGTTTTTCAATATTGCCGGGTTGCTAAACTTTTGCCAACACCGGCAACATGAGCCGAAGCCCATGTTGCCGGGCTGCTTATTTTACAAATACCTTTTTACCGTTTATGATATACATACCCTTTTCAGGATTCTCGACCTTGTGTCCCTGCAGGTCATAGATAACCGCACTCTCTTCTCCGTTCTCCGTTATCTCATCGATGTCGGTTGTCTCGCCATCCTCGAATCTTATCGAGATAGACTTTGCAGGCTCCGCAGGCAACCATGAGAGAGGTATCTGCAGATATGCCTTTCCGGCGCTGAGTGAAGAGCCGTCCTCGAAACGGTAGAACATCGGTGTGTTGCTGCCCGAAGCCACTGTGTACTTGTAGTTTGCATATAGGCCGTCGGTTGCATTGACTGTTGTCTTGGCAAGAGTACCTGCAAGCATGTTGAGAGAGTTGTCGCCTGTAGAATCCATAACCGGAACTACATAGCTTGTGTTGGCAGCACCCTTGATGAAGAGACCGGCACCACCCTTGGCGGTGTTCACTCTTGTTACAGTAACCACGCCGGTGTTGCTGTTGTAGCCTGTTGCCGCAAAGGCGCTGAAGCCTTCAACACCGCTGAAGTCGAGAGCATAGGGCGAGCAATATGTTCCGCTGCCGTATCTGTTGATTGCTATCACCACCTCATAGACATCGTAAACCGCTGTTGCAACAACATCTTCCTCGGGCATCACAGTCGGCAGATTGTTCCATGCAACAAATGTACGGTGCTCCTTCTCGGGGCCCTCTATCGGTTCTATGGCAAAGCCGGGAGCCTTGTCTACAACAGCATGTGTGCTGCCGTCTACCGTATAGGTGATTGTGGGCATAGCCACTATGTTGGAGAGTCCGTTCCACACATCGGCAGCCTCGTAGGCAGCCTTTGCACTTGCAGGCACATAGAGAGTCACGTTGTCTACTTCATTAAAAGTATTATATATCAAAGCTACAGGAACCGGATTATAGACAGCAATCTTTACTAAATTATTACAATTATAGAACGCAGCACTTCCAATGCTTGTGACACTATTGGGAATTTCAATGCTTGTAAGGCCGGAGCAATCTTCGAACGCATCGCTTCCAATGCTTGTGACACTATTGGGAATTTCAATGCTTGTAAGCCCGGAGCAATATTCGAACGCACCGCGTCCAATGCTTGTGACACTGTTGGGAATAACGGTGTTCTTGCAACCTAAGACAAGCCTGTTGCTTGCAGTTTCTATAATGGCATTACAACCCTCGCGGCTGTCATATACACTGTTATCTGCTGCAACTGTTATGCTCTCAAGGCCGGAGCATCTAT